>ENA-OPWD01000052-OPWD01000052.1-human-gut-metagenome-genome-assembly--contig:-NODE-52-length-94033-cov-4.829833_pt1 | contig 94033 bp, 83 predicted proteins | sample MGYA00241502_ERZ501996 | MGnify/ENA primary metagenome ERZ501996 (study PRJEB25962, sample SAMEA2042011) | human gut metagenome | biome: human gut; feature: human-associated habitat; material: faeces... | reverse complement strand
GAATACAGTTCGTAGTAAACTCTGTTCTTTTCTCTGACTTCCTTGTAGTAATTCCGCTGATAAAGCTGTCCGTACTGAAAGCGTTGCTTGTGTTGTTCTTTTTTTGCCTTTCGTAAGATTTCAGCAAGGGTATCGCCAAAATCCACGATTCTGACCTTTTTACGCTTGGTAGGTCCAAGCTCCAGCTTATGCCTTGCATTGTTCCTGCTTAAGCTCCTACGCACCGTCAGATACTGTTCCTCTAAATTGATGTCATCCCAAGATAATCCGGTGACTTCCCCAATTCGCAGACCTGCATAATATGCTATCTGTACTGCCAACAATGAGGAGCTTTTCTTCTTGGTAAGATAATCTACGATTTCATTGTACTGCTGGTGGGTAATGGTCTTTTCCTGCGAAAAATCTTCATCTTCCGTAGCAAACAAACCCACTTCCTGCGTCGGTCTTCTGATTACTACATACTGCATAGGGTTGAAACTGATATACTGCTTTGGAAACACCGCATACCGGAAAGCCCTCTGTAACACTGCTGAAAAAGAATGGATACGGTCTATGCTTAACGGCTTTGCTTCCGTACCATCGGGAGCCGTTCCACCGAAGCTTAAATAATCCATATATTCCTGCATGTGTTCACTTGTGACTGTACGAAGCTTCCTTTTGCTTAAAGGGTGTCTTTTCATAATCTTCACTACCCCGAGATAAAGGGTTACAGTGTTATTGCTAAGGCAACTGACTTTCAGTTCCTCATCCACCCACACATCCAGAAGCTCTCCCAGTGTGATGTTCTCCGTTTTTGCTACGATTTTCTTACTTTCGTATTCTTCCATAGCCTTACGGAGCAGTTTTTCCGTTTCCGACTTACTTTCTGTTCCTACGCATTCCTTCTGAACCAAGTTACCACTGGCATCCTCCACATAATAGCGGTAATACCATTTCTTGCCTTTTTTCCTTACAGAACCTTTTGCCATAATCGTTTCTCCTTTCGATATCGACAATCGGAACTGATGAAATGCTTCTTGCGTGTAAGTATATCATAACTCCGGTTGTCTAACTATACCGATTCGGAATCTTCCGATAAAAGATTTGCAAGCCTCTGTGTGGCTGTCTCCGGTTTCTTGGAATAGAGCCTTATCACATCTGCCATGTCATTAAAGGCATTGACCGTGTGGGTAATCTCCCTAAGAAACATGATTTCGTTGTATTCCTTATTCGATTCAAAACCTATGGTGGCTGCTATGTCCGCATTCTCTGTGTTGCCCTTAAAGTTCTTGCAGGCAAACTGGAACGAATCCATAAACAACTTATATTCCTGTAACATCAGTAGCAGTAAGTCCTTCGAGAAGTCAGCTTCCTCATCATTAAGGTCAAGGGGTAAGCGGTTTAAAATACTGCTCATTGCATCACGAATCTGTAATTCCCTTTTATCCGTAATGTCTGTTTCGTATTCCTCTGCCTCCCCCCTGAGCCATTCCACAGATACATGAAGTGCTTCTGAAAGTCCATCCAGCACCAGCTTCTTGGTGTTGTCAATTGTTCCGGCTTCATATCTCTGAATAGTGGAAGCTGTCACTCCCATCTTTTCAGCGACATAAGGCTGTTTCAATCCAAGCTCTAATCTTCGCTGTTTTGCCCTGCTACCGATTAGCTTGCGTAATTCTTTATCTTTCATCCTGATACGCCTCCTTTTTCGGTATGGTACTACTATAACATACATCTTTTATAATTGCAATATGCAAGTTAATAATTATTTTTAAAATTTCATAACGCTTGACAAGAAGATATAAAAGGTATATAGTAGGCTTAGTTCAAAAATTGCATAATGCAATTCGCAAGGAGGTGATTTAATGACAGAAATGAAAATTGCCTTATCCATTGAGGAAGCAGCCGACTATACCGGTATCGGAAGAAACACACTCCGTGACCTGGTAAAGTGGAAGAAGCTCCCGGTACTTCAGGTGGGACGAAAGGTTCTGATAAAGACTGATATACTGGAGCAGTTCATGGAAGCCAACGAAGGCAGGGATTTAAGGGATAAGAATACTGTCAGAGCAGTTAGCAGAAAAACTGCTGTAACTTAAAAGGGTGGCTTCCTACGAAACCACCCTTTGGTATGTATCAGACCGAAGCCATGATATACCTACACGCAAATAGATTATATCATGTGCTTCCTCTGGTATCAACCAAAATTTACGGGAAAGGAGCAGGAATTTTACAGGACAATTTCATATTGAAGTGAGTGGTACAGACCTCATAGTGCAATTCTTTTGCAAGCCCTCGGCGATTGAGAGCGAAATACACCCTTCGCACAAATCTTCGATTTGTACTCTGGGTATTTCGCGATTGCATCGAGCTCTTATTGCCGGATACGGCATCGTGTTCGTAACCGGACACCTAAGTGTCCACTCACTTATAATCCTTCCACCTCTTTCCCTAAATAACATTTACGAGAGGAGGAAGCACTATCGAAAGAAATTCATTTATTCAAATGAGCAAACTCCATAATGTCCGTGGCAGGATTACTTATATATCCAGTCACGCCAAGCAGGAAAATCTGTATGCGGTCTATGAAACAACAGACCGCCACTACTGGACGGAGCTTGCCAGATTTAATCAGCAGGAATTTCTAAAAAGCGGTACAGAGGGAAAATGTATCGAGGCAAGGGAACTGATTATAGCATTACCGGAATCTTTTCCCGACCTCTATGATCCCAGCAAGCTGTTACAGATGTTTACCAACCGCTTTAAGGAAAAGTATGGTGTGGAATGTGTATCAGCTCTGCACCACAACAAACGCAAGACCAACTATCATATCCATCTCATCTTTTCTGAAAGGGAGCTGTTACCGGAACCCATAGAAAAGATTGCCACACGCAATATGTTCTACAACGAACAGAAAAAGCATGTACGCACCAAAAAAGAGATACTGGACGATAGCGGGAATGTCCGTAAGGGCTGTAAGATAATCAAAAAAGGCGAAGTCTATGAACGAACCTTATTTACTGCCAAAAACAAGCTGTTCAAGCAGGAGCATTATTTGGACGAAGCAAAACGCTTCTATACCGACCTTATCAATCTTCTGATAGAGGACGATAAAGACAAACTCCATGTGTTTGATAAAAACAGATTATATCTTGCCACCAAGAAAATCGGTAAGAATAATCCCAAAGCGGAACAGATAAAGGAAGATAATGAGGTGCGTATGCAATGGAATCACGAAGTAGACCGAGCCTTAGTCAGCCAAGTGCCGGAGGATGAGATACGGCAGATAAAGCAGAAATGGATTACGGAGCGTATCCGGTTATCCATTGATGTATTCGGCAAGTGTCCTGAGAAACTGGCAGGCATTATCACAACAGCCACAGCCAAACTTGCACTTTTGATTTCCAAGGTGCTGACCGCCGCAAGGGAACTGAAAGACAAGCTGTTCCGTGAAACTCTAGAAAAAGAGTATGGAAGCAAGGCGGTTGTAAAAGCAGAGAATACCGTAGATGTTGTTATAGCTCCGGCTAAGAAAGCAATAACAGAACCCGAACCACCGGTAAACACTATTATTGCAACTGTTCCTGAAACAGAGGTTGTTGAACAGCCCAAGCCACAGATACCACCAAGACCGGTTATGCCACCGGAAGCTACCGCTTTCCCAAGACTTCAAAAGGTCAAGGTTACTCTTGATAAACACAATAACCTTATCTTTGAAGCAGAGCGTGAACGGACAAAACTGGAGATTGAATTAAGCGATTTGAAGGGGCTTGCAAGGCTCACCAAGAAAAAGGAGCTTGAAAGCAAGATTGACACCAAAACCGAGGAAATCCGAACCCTCAAAGCCGGATTATCCGGTATCGTCAGACAGCATGGATTTGTAACGGTGCAGGATTTCTACACAGCATTCTATACCGCACAGCGTGCCACAGACGCATATCAGAAAGAATGTGCCAAGTGGGAGGAATCCTACGGAGAGAAAGCCACTCCAAAAGCCGAAACCATGCACGAAAAGTTACAACGATATCAAGAAATGGCTGACAGGCAGAATGCCAGTCAACCTTACCGAAGCAGAGATAAAGGGGCGAGATAATCGCCCCCCAACCGAAAAAATAGTTCTATCCATACACATAATGGATAAGGCTATTTTAAATACATAGTATGCGTAAAGCTGAAATTTACATTATGCTCACAACATTAGTTATTTCTTGCTGTCTGGTTTTCATTTTTCTCCAACTTACAAATCCGTATATATCATTAGCAAAGAACGCAATAAAACATACTACCACCGAAACATATCTAATATCATACAGACTTGCCAATATCCATAATATAATCAAAACAATATCATTGGCAGCGTATGCCAATGCAAAATACGGACTTCTCCTAAAGGTAAGGTATACTGCAAGAAAACTTGTTGTTACCGATATAGTGCTCGGGATGATGTTAGCTGTATTAAAACACTTCAAAATCAAATAGAATAGAAATGTAACAACAAATGTCACAATCCACATACAGACATTTTCTCTTTTTCCAATGCTATTAACTTTAACCTCCGCTTTGTTTCCGTTATACGGATTCTTCAGCCATGATATTAAGGCAAAAATTGCCATCGGCATTGTCATTCCAAGATATGTAATCATCTCCCCATAATACGAAAAGGTATATGAAATAATCCCATACAGCAAACTGAATACAACCATAAGTAATTGTCCAAACGGATTTCCCTTTGCGTTAAATATCAAAGATGTTACTCCTATTAGCGATGCACACAAAGTCATATAATTTATTCTGTCAAAAACACAGAATGAAATTATAATAACCATTACAGAAGAACTCCACAAAACAATTTCACTTTTTGAAAAATAGTCCTTAAACTCTTTCATAATAACCTCCAAAAAAATAAGCATCCGAATATACATCTTCAAAGACCTAACGATGTACAGTCGAATGCTTTACGCATCTACTACCCGGTGGCAGTGCTTATTCTTTATCAACTTTTTTCATTTTAACCAGTTCAATTGCTTCTTTACCAGTCAGGTGTTCAATTGTCATTTCAATGATTGCCATGTTTCTGATAGAAGAATCAATTTCTTTAGGAATTCCATCTTTGTAATCTGCTGAATATTTCATAGCAAGCAAGGTTGCAATACGACGCATTTCATTCATATCTTCTACAAGATGTACTTTACCGAACGCAATGACGCTTCTGAAATATGTAGTATATTTCTCCGGCACAATATGATCTTGATCAATTACGCAAAAAGATGCTTTTTCATGTTTAATAATTGCATCAATTTTGTGTCCGCTTTTAGCAGAATGGAAATACAGTTTTCCATCTATATAAACATAGCTTATAGGAACGGCGTATGGATAATCATTATCTCCGATTAACGCTAAAGTTCCGCTTGTATTTCTGTTCAAAATTTCTATAGCGGTTTCTTGTGGCAATAACTGCTTAAATCTTCTCATTTCTCTAAACATGGTTCTTCTCCTTTTAATGTTATAAAAGAAAAAGCATTTGAATGCACATCTTCAAAGACCTAACGATGTACAAACAAATGCTTTACGCATTCACTACCCGTTGGCAGTTTTTATTCTATATTAACATTATCTATTATAATAAATAACACCTCAAAAAACAATAGAAAATTCGAGTTTTCTTTTATTTTGCTCTTTTATTGTACCACACCAAATCTAGATATTCTACCAACATTTATCAAAAATCACCAAACCTCCAAACTATCAATAGCATCCACCCAAGCCTGCATTTCGCCATCTAAAGCAAGTCGAGCATACTCAAGTGGCTCATCTATTGCCAAAGCATTAAGCGAATTTTGTGAGCAAGGAGTAGTTCTTAATCCATCCTCTACCTTATTACAATCAATCCGTAATATGTAATTCTCAAATGTGGTTATATCAATACTGTTCGTTTGAGGGTTATAGTCTGAATATATCAATCTCATCTTATCAATCCTTTCATAGAAATGTATTATAAGCATTTCATCCAGTCCCAACTGTCACTTTTATAATTTGTTATAAGTTGTTACCAGATTTTCTTTCCCTTGTTTTTTCCCTTATCAGAGGTCATAACCAAGAGTAAAACGATATAACACGATACAAGATGTGACGGAGAGGACACCCATAAAAACTTTAGTATTTTCAAGGGTTTGACGAGATTTTTATAACAAGATATAACAGTTATTAAATCCCTAAAAATACCTCAAGTGAGAATTCAAATTAACCACATATTGATTCATATTAATGTTTCTTCTTGAATTTTGTAAATGCTTCTACAGCATTTTGTACTTTTCCGGCTTCTATATCATCATATCCCTTTTGCAGTTTTGCATGAAGTTCTTCATCTGTCATTAAATCCATGTGAATTGTGTCCGTGTTTTTGGGTAATGCTGCTGAAATATCTGTTTTACAGTTCAACCGGTTTTCCATTCTGAAAATAATATATATTTTCTTTTTTATAACCGTATTTTGAACCCGGAATACTGATATGCGGTTCAAACGTAAAATATTTTACCTCACTTATTCTTTGAGTATTACCCTTTTCTGTATACACACGGTCATTTTTATTTTTTACAATGGAATGTCCCAGATTCCCCATAAAATCGAGATTAACAAAACCAGCTTTTAAAATAATCTCATTAATATGATAATAAAGTTCCTCAAATGTAGTTTCTGTATTTACAAACTCTGTTAATTCATGATGAAGCCGGTCTTCCATTTGTAAACCTTTTCTCCATTCTTCATTTGATATTTCACGTTTATCGACTACCACACCATTTTCCAATATGATTGTTCTCGCATAATCCCCCCAAATATTTTCACACTGCGGACTTAAATCAATCGTTACAATATCATTTTCCGCAATCGTTCTGTCACTTGTAACATATTGCTTTCCCGACACCGATATTGTTGTTTCATCTCCTGCAAAAACAAACGCACCAATATCCCAATACCAAAAAGAATCTGCGCCTAATTCTAGCATTTTCCGTTCACATAAATCTCTTAAATCCAACAGATTCATACCCGGTTTTATTATCGTCTTTGCATATTCAATCGTTTTCTTTGCTATCTGCTGTACCTCGCTATACTCCATAAATAACCTCCTCTGTTTTTTTCGTGTTTACTTAATATTTTACTTTATTATATCATAATCAATTTGTAAATAAAATCACTTATATTGGCAGTTACAAATTATGACCGCAAGTATTTAACTTTTTTATCAGATAATTAAATAATTTTAACAGCCTTATAAAAACAATTAAAAAAGCCGCGCCCCAATGGTATTCCACCACCAAGCCGCAGCCTTTTCTTTTATTCAATTGGTTTACTTACTTATTTAATGACTTTAAAACAGCATTGCTTAATGAACCGACTGTCTTGTTGTAGTAATCCATACCTTCATCTACTGTCATGTAACCCAAAGCTACCTGTGCAATAACATATGTTCTTGCTGTGTTAATATCACCGATATTATTAGATAACTCTGATGTCATCGGAAGCGGTACGGCTACCTGAGAGTTTTCAGCGAAGAATTCACCGTTTTCTCTTGCAACTTCAGGAATTAAGGATTCACCTACATAACCATTTGTGAAGTTTGCAATAGAAAGGATTGGGTCAATGTGGTTCTTTGTCTGCCACTGATCCGGTTTTTCAATACCCGGAAGGTAATGGAACTGTCCTTCTGTGTATGTCTTTGGCTGGTCTTCCTTCTTCTCTACCGTAACAGTTTCTGCCTTGTCATCCCAGTGTGTACCCTTTGCACCGTGTGTCCAAAGCATCTGTACATCGCCGCCGTCTAACATCTTATCAATGAAATACTTAAAGATTCCTTCCGGATTCTTTGCGGCTGATGTGATACACCAGCATGGTGCGATTCTTTCTGTATACGCACCCAGTTCTTTGATTGGCTTAATGGCAATAAGTTCATCGTCCAAGCCCTTGTTTGCAAGGTTTGTCTTTAACGTATTTGCCCATGTACCTGCCCAGTATGTAAATACACCGGTTTCTGTTGACGGGTCTGTTGAATAGAACTTATCTCTTGCATTGGCTGTTGAGTTATTTACGGATTCCTTATCAATAACACCGTCATTTACGGCTGTCTGGATTCTTTGAAGAGCTTCTTTCATTTCCTGCTGGGCAAATCCATCTACATATTTTCCTGAAGTATCCTTGTAGAAAGTATACTGTGCTTTCTGATAAAATTCAGGCAGATAGTTTGTATTCGGTGCTTCCGGATGGATAAAACCAGGAGAAGAAATAACATAATGTCCCATTGTCTGTGCCATCTGCTTTAAATAGCCGTAATATGTATTAAAATCCATCTGTACATCTTTTACCTTGGAAGCATCAATGCCTGCCTTGTCAAGCCATGCTTTCTTTACATATGTACAACATCCGTTACCACGGTAAAGAGATAATCCGTACATTGCCTTTGTTCCATCTTCACCGTTTACCATCAGTGCGGAAAGAACATTGTCGGCTGTGCTGATTAATCTTCCGGAATTCTTTGTTTCTGAATGTTCCCATGCATCTGTCATATTCCAAAGGAAACCGTTTGATGCATACAGTGCATAATAATCAGATGAAAGCAGTACAACGTCCGGCATGGTATCGTCTGAGTTAAATGCATTGGCTACGGCATCATAGTAGCTTGCATGGTCAGGACGTGTCCATTTAATATCAAGTCCTGTTGCTTCATTTAACTGTTTGTAAAATGCCTCTGCTCCATTTGTTTCTGTAACAACTGTACCATCACACATTACGGTAAATGTATCCGGCTTTGTTACTTCTTTGTTTTCTGATGTTCCCTGGCTTGTTGTTCCTTTACTGCTTCCGCAGGCTACCAGTCCGAGTACAGACGTTACGGTAAGACCTACCGCAGTAAGCTTTTTCACTGTTTTTCTCATAAAACACCCTCCAATTAGTTTTATTTTGTAAAAAGTTTTATAGGTTTATGATGATGTATTGGTTAGGTACATCATATTGTGTATTATATGTGCAGATTGTACTAAATGAAATACATTTTTTAGTAGATTTACTAAATTTTTACCTAAATTGCAAACCATTTTTACAAATCTTATTTATGAAAGTGCTTTAAAAAACAAAATTACGGTGTCAGATAGTTTTCACGGATATGCTGTTCCCTTGCTTTAACCTCCGCTTCAAACTCCCTTGCCGACATCAAAAGGCACCCCTGCCCACGGATAATCACCTGTTCAAGCCCATCCGAGGTTGCAACCGTGACTTTATATTTTCTGCCATTTTCATGTGCAAATTTTTCAATATAAGCATCTGCCGTTTCAGCTTCTTTTGTGTAGACCACATGAATATTGTAATAATCCGTAAACTCTGTCACATGTCCTTTCACACGGTACGCATCAAATACAACAATCAGCTCACACTGGCGGCTTCCCTGATAATTGCACAAAATGTCCAAAAGCCGGCCTCTCGCACTGTCAATATTGACAGCCGCCAGCTCCTTTAATTCCTGCCATGCAAAAATAATGTTATAGCCGTCTACTAAAAGATATTCCTTCTGCGCCGGCTGGTCGTAGCTGCGCACTGTCATTCCCGAAGTCTTTGGCAGTGTATCCACGCGGGTAATCGTTCTTTTTTTCGTACCGGTACGCGGCATGGACTTATCCCTTTTATTGGCATAATAGGTCTGGCGTAAAATCTCATCAATTTCTTCCGTGCCAATCCACTCATCCGACACGCTTCTTGCAGCGGCTTTCTGCGGCTGCATCTCGTCTTCACGCTTTTCCTTTAAAATGCTTTCAAGATGCATATACTCCGGCACTTCCTGCCAGCCGACTACAAACCCCGAACCATGCGCACAAAAGACAGAATCCGCCGGATTGTCCAAATCCCGTTCCGCAATGTAGCCGCATGTTTTTAAAACTTCATTCTGATTGTGACAGACTTCATAACCTTTCAGGTTACAGAACAACCTGCCTGTACCCTTGCTGTAGGCAACCACTTCTTTATAGTAGTCTTTCATCGTAGAAACCGGGGCTTCTCCCGTAATCACTGCCATGCCTGCTTCGTGTGTCTGCTGTAACGCAAATGTGCCGCACATCCTTTCAATATCCGTCATTGCCCTGCCGACTGCCGTTTCCGGAATTTCCAGCCTGAATTCATAATACGGCTCTAACAGCACACTTTCTGCCTGCATTAAGCCCTGCCGCACCGCACGGTATGTCGCCTGTCTGAAATCACCGCCTTCGGTATGCTTCTGGTGTGCCCTTCCCGCCTTTAACGTAATCTTCATATCGGTAATAACACTGCCGGTCAGCACACCTAAATGTTCTTTTTCATACAAATGCGTCAACACCAGTCTCTGCCAGTTTTTATCGAGCTGTTCCTCACTGCAGTCTGCGGCAAAGACAAGCCCGCTTCCCCGCGGCAGCGGTTCTAAAAGTAAATGAACCTCCGCATAGTGGCGCAGTGGTTCAAAATGTCCTACACCCTCTACCGTATTTTGAATGGTTTCTTTATAGACAATGCTTCCCGTGCCGAATTCCACGCTGACACCAAACCGCTCCTGTATCAGGCTTTTTAAAATTTCAATCTGGACTTCGCCCATCACCTGTACATATATCTGCTGTAATTTTTCATTCCATACAATATGTAACTGTGGTTCTTCTTCCTCTAACTCCCGCAGCTTCGGTAAAAATACCGCCGCATCACAGCCTGCCGGAAGTTCAATACAATACGTAAGCACCGGCTCTAAAAACGGAACAACCGTCCCTGCCTGTGTGCCAAGCCCCTGTCCCGGATACGTCTTTGTCAGTCCCGTTACCGCACAGACCACACCGGCTTGCGCCTGCGCCGGTGCGGTATATTTTTCACCGGAATAAATGCGGATTTGATTGACCTTTTCCGACCATTTTTCCGAATCTTTTCCGCCGCTTAACAATTCTTTATTCTTTAAAATGCCGCCGGTCAGCTTCATATACGTCAGGCGCGCACCCTGCTCATCTCTTGCGATTTTAAATACACGCGCACCGAACTCCCTGGTATATACCGGCTGTTTTGCATACAGTGTCACCGCTTCAAGCAGTTCCTTTACACCGGTCATTTTTAATGCCGAACCGAAAAAGCACGGAAAAAGCTCTCTTGATGCAATCAGTTCTTTGATAACGTCCGTTTCAATACTGCCTGTATTCAGATAATCATTTAATACTGATTCATCACAAAGCGCCACATTTTCAAAGAATTCTTCCGGATTGTCGTCTTTTTTTGAAAAATCCACACACGAAACACTAAACTCCCGCTGTAACTGTGATAAAACCGCCTGTTTGTCCGTTCCCGGCTGGTCCATTTTGTTGACAAATAAAAATACCGGGATTTTATACCGGTTTAACAGACGCCACAATGTCCGTGTATGCCCCTGTATGCCATCTGCACCGCTGACAACCAGAATGGCGTAATCCAGTACCTGTAATGTCCGCTCCATTTCTGCCGAAAAATCCACATGTCCCGGCGTATCTAACAGCGTTATCTCACAGTCTTTCCAATAAATCTGCGCCTGCTTTGAAAAAATCGTAATACCGCGCATCCGCTCCAGTTCAAAATTATCAAAATATGCATCTTTATTATCTACTCTTCCGACTTTACGGATACTTCCCCCTGTATACAAAAGCCCCTCTGACAAGGTCGTCTTTCCCGCATCTACATGGGCAAGGACTGCCATACAGAATCTTTTTATTTTATGTTCCTGCTGATTCATTCTTCTGCACCCTGCTCTTTCCTGTGAATATAATGTACATTACATTCTATCATGCACGCAAAATGTCTGCAATCCCTCATTCATTTGCGGAATTGCAGACATTTACCCTCATATTTTATTTTCTTTTATCTGGTTTTTACACTGCGGCTGCCTTGTCTAAAATTTCATTTAATGCAGCCTGGCTGCTTGTGTGGCATCTGATAATATTCGCATTGGCGCGTTCAGCTTCAACAACTGCGCAGCGTGCCATTTTATGCGACACCGTATTGGTAAATAAAATCACCAGATCCGGGCTTCCAATCTGGCTTGACAGATTCGCACTCATCTGTGTAAATACCTTCGCCTTACATTTATGTTCTTTACAGATTTTCTTGTACTGACTGACCATACGGTCATGTCCCCCAACAATTACAACACTCATGCTTTCTCCTTATCTGACTAGATAAGCTGGCTTCCCAGCTTTTCACAAGCCGCTATTGCTTCATCATCCGGTGCTTCCATGCAGATAACGCCTTCTCCTCCGACAATTTCTGCACCTGCTGCTTTCATTCTTTCTTCCCAGTCTCTCATCCACTGACCGTCACCCCAGCCGTAAGAACCGAATAAACCGATTTTCTTGCCGGATACGCTCTTTTCAAGTTCTTCCACAAAAGGTTCCATTTCTGATTCTTCAAGAACCTCTGCACCCATTGCCGGGCATCCTAATGCAAATACAGCTTCACCCGCCAAGTCCTGTGGTGTAATATCCGATACCGCAACACATTCCGCGCTGCCGCCTGCCGCTGTGATTCCTTTTGCAACTGCCTCTGCCATTGTCTGTGTGTTGCCTGTCTGTGACCAATAAACTACTTTTGCCATGTTCATCCTCATTTCCTGCACTGGTTTGTGCATATTTTTTTGTCTGCTTCCTTTAGATAACTGCTTCCCGCAGTTCCTCATAATGAAACATCATTATTATTTCCTGAATATCCATTCCGTATGACAGCAGCCGTATCATCTGTTCTTTTGCCTGTTCAAAACATCCAAACAAATCCACCTTCTGCTGTAAATCAGAATAAACCTTCCAATAGCCTGTATAGAGAAAATTCCTGCCCCGGTTGTTAATAAAGCCTTTTACATCTTCCAGCGGATATCCTAAAAGCACACCCATTTCATGTGGAAAATCCTTTGTTGTACACAGATTGTCGCAGTAACGCTTTTTGAATAAATCCAAAACATCTTCTACCGCAAACTGTGTGTATCCGTAGGATTTTAAAAATGCTCTCGTATCCGCTTCTAAAAGCTGCTGCTGTAATTCCTGCTCCTTGTACAGCAGAAGAATGACTTTTTCATCTGTCTGCCGCAGCAGATAACAGGAAATATCCGTTTCCTTTAACACCTCAAGTATACGCGGATAAAACGCCCGGCTTACACTTAACATATTGGAAACCTTTAATCCGGCAAGCACCGGTGCACATTGCAGAACCATCTGCAAATCCACTGTACTGCTGTCGATTTTCTGCACAAGCTTTAAAATCTCCCGGCTCATACTTTCTCCTCCATATAAAACCATAGTTAGTTTTATCTAACCTCTTTACAATGGTTAGTATACACTAACTCGTTGTATCCGTCAAGTATCTTTTTATTATTTTTTATGTGCAGTCCGGTATCTGCACAATAAAAAATCCGGACGATTTTTCACCGTCCGGATTTTTTCCGTATACCGCATTTTTACACACTCAGCTTTTTATCCATTAACCATGCTGACGCCACATACAGCAGTGTGTTAATAACAAGGAAGAAAAGAATTTCCACACTGCTTTGCATTACCTGTGAAGATTTGCTTATCGCATTTAAAATTGCATTATCGGCGCTTACAACTCCCCAGAAGCATAAAATATATGCCACAAAAACAATAAATGAGGTCAGCTTAGTTTTATGCACCAGTGTATATATCAGCGTTTCCACAAAATATCCAAGCACTACAATAAATACCCATGTAACAAAAACCGTCAAAATCTTCTGGACTGCAAAACCCCAGTCCACTCTGACAGAATAATTAATTTCTAAAATGTTCTGTACCAGTGTCATCAGTTCTCTGACACTGCTGTACTTTATCAGGAAAACCGAACCGCACAGCACCGCCACAATACCGTAAATCAGCATGGTAAAAAAGATTTGCAGTACCGCCGAAATCATTTTTGCGCCAAGAATCTCATAGGAAGACTTCGGAACAAGAAACAGCATATAACTCTGTTTAGTCTTTAAATCCTTATCATATACGCTCAAGCTTTCTACCGCCACATACAATCCCGCAAAAACCATAACGGTAAATATCAGCATAGTTGCGATTGCCGCATGGGTTTCCTTATCTATCACGCACGCAATTCCGAAATACAGTGTCAGTACCCCTAATATTGCCGCAATAATTATTTTTGAAAACATCTGCTTTTTAAATTCATACTTCATCAGCTTTAACATACTCTTAACCTCTCTTTCCGCCCTTACGCATATATTTCCTTATAAAGTTCTACAATAGACTTGCCTCGCTGCTCCCTTATCTGCTCGGCTTCACCCTGTAAAATGTTTCTGCCCTCTTTTATAAAGATCACAGAATCCACTACCGCCTCAAGTTCATCGACCAGATGGCTTGAAATGACAACACTGCTTTCTTCACCAACCGCATTTAAAATCGTTGTAACTACCTTTTCTCTTGCAATAATATCAATACCGTTTAACGGTTCGTCTAACAGATAGAGCTTTGCGGCTCTTGCAAGTGTTGCTGCAATCTTTAACTTGGCAGCCATGCCGGAAGACAGCTTGCTGGCTTTATCCTCCATCCGTAAATCCATATCGGCTATCAGCTTTGCGTATTTTTCCATATCAAAATCTTCAAAAAAGTCCCGGTAATAAATTCCCACATCCTTTACTGTCATAAAGGAGTAGAAAAAGCTTTCGGTCGGCAGATAAGCGATTTCTCTTTTGGACTGCACGCCTATCGGCTCATTTTCATAAAGAATCGTTCCGCTTGTCGGCTTTACAAGTCCTGCAATCATCTTCATAAACGTCGTCTTTCCGCTCCCGTTCGGGCCTAAAAGTGCGTAAATCTTTCCATTTTCAAGTGACAGGCTGATATTCTCCACAGCCGTCTTATTAAAATACGTTTTCTTAACATCTGAACAATTTAACATATATTCCTCTCCAATCTACAATCAATCTATTTGCGGCACTTGTGGCGCAAATAGCTGTGTGAAAAATTTTGATTTATGATTTTTCACACTTCTCTCCATTCTGCATTTCTGCTTTTAAAATCCTGCCGACACCTCTGCCAGCAGTTCCTCTTTGCTGTATCCTAAATCCTGCATTTCTTTGATAAAATTACTGATAAATTCCTGTGCCATGGACTCCCGCAGGGCTTTAAACACCGCGGCATCCTCGGTTACAAATGTTCCGAGCCCTCTTTTGGTATAGCACATATTCTGAAGTTCCATTTCTTTATAAACCCTCCCCGCCGTATTCGGATTGATGTGATATAAAACCGCCAGTTCTCTTGTGGATGGCAGTTTCGCACCCATTGGAAGCTTTCCTGTGATAATATCCTTTTTTATCTGATTGATAACCTGAATGTAAATCGGGATATTATTTTCAAATTCCATTCATTGTCCTCCTTTCTTTCGTGTATCAGTGAACTAGTTATATAGTACACTATGATAATAGTGTTGTCAATGTTCTTTTTTCAAGAAATTTTTCTGTCCTTTTATGCAAAAAAGATTCATACAAAAAAAGCACCGAAACAGTCGCTGTTACTGTTTCGGTGCTTTTTAAAGTTATTTATAGAGCACCACAACGTCCTCCGGCTCGATAAACGTCTTTCCGTCCGGGATAATATTGCGTTCATTTCTCTTAATCAGCGCAATCAGGACATTTTCCGGGAGATTTAAGTCTTCGATTCTTTGGTTGCCCCATGGATGATTTTTGTCGATAAAAATTTCTTCCAGTCCTTCGTCATCATCCGGATTATAGGTCGGCACGCTTAAAATCAGGCTATCCCCTGCCAGAATCTGCGTATTGCCGCGTGTGATAATCGTTTCGTCATCACGCTTAATCATGAGCGCCAGTGCGCCTGTCGGCATATGTACCTCGCTGATATGCTTATTTTCCCAGTTATGTTCCTTTGGAATATACATGCGCATCAGCGTAATTGCCGACTCTTCCTGATAGTCATTAAATGTCTTTTGGACATCTGCCTTATCATCAATCATATCCAGTTTCCGTGAAACATACGGAAGCAGTGTGCCCTGTACCGCAACAGATAACAGCGAAATCATAAAGACAATGTGAAATAAATCTCTTGAAATGTCATTGCCCGCCGCCATGGCAAATATCGAGAATACAATCGATGAAGCACCTCTAAGCCCCGCCCACGAAACCAGCAGACATTGATTCAGTGAACAGTGAAACGGCTTTAAAATGAGCAGAACCGTGAGTGGTCTTGCAATCAGCAGGATAAACAGTGCGATAACAATCGCCGTTCCCATGATATACGGAAATTTATGCGGAAATGACAGCAGACCCAGTAAAAAGAAAATCACAATCTGGGATAATCCCGTCACTCCGTCAAAAAACGGAATAATTTCTTTTTTATTGCGGATACTGCTGTTTCCCATAAGAATCCCCAAAAGGTAGATACTTAAAAATGCATTTCCGCCCACCAGTGACGAAAATCCCATGCCAAACAGCACCAGCGCCAGTATAAATACCGTATACATACCGTTTGTTACCACTCTTGTCTTTGTCAGCACCCATATACCAAATGCGGCAAGCACAACACCGATTGCCACACCGTATACAATCTGCGCAAAAATAGCATACGGCACAGACGAGAGATTTTCACCGTTTACCAGTGAAATACCGACCACCGTCAGCATATACGCCGTCGGGTCATTACTGCCGCTTTCGATTTCAAGCAGGGAAGCCACGCCGTCTTTTAAATTCAGCTTTTTCTTTCGTAAAATGGAAAATACACTCGCAGCATCCGTACAGGAAATGACCGCTCCCAAAAGGAAGCCCTCTGCGAAACGAAATTTAAGTACTACACAGCAAAATGCCATGGTCAGAAATCCAGTCAGGAACACACCGACTGTTGATAATAATAAAGATTTGACCGCAACAGGTTTAGCCGCCTTCCACTTGGTGTTGAAGCCGCCGTAAAACATAATAAATCCCAGTGCAATCGTACAAATCTGTTCGGTTACTGCAAAGTTATCAAATGGAATCTTTACAATTCCATCACTGCCAAACAGCATACCGATTCCGATAAACAAAATTAACGCAGGCATTCCGAATTTGCCCGAAAACTTATCCGCAATAATACATAGCACCAGTATTAATGCTATCAACATCAATTCTACTACCATTCTTCCTCCTGTTTTCCCATTTTTATGCTGTCAAAGCATCCTGTTATGCCTGACATCTTTTATTAGAATATCATATAAATTGTCAGAAAAAAAGCACAAATCCGAATTTTTATTCAGACTTGTGCTTTTTATTCTAAACCATTTTGCTATAAAACAGACTTCTATACAGATTCCATGCACTGCGCTGCCTGCTGTTCTATCTGTTTCTCAATCTGATTTCTGTCTTTACCGGTTGCAAACACCAGTTCGCTGTACAATTTATCCTCTGCCAGCTTAAAATAGCGGTCGTCCAAAACCGTTGCTTTTTTGCCGCTTGAAATGCGCTCCTGTCTACGCAGATACATATTTTTAATAATTTTTACCAGTTCCCGCAAATCACAGCTTTTGATTGCTTCTTTATATACATTTTCCCGCAGCTTTTCATTTTCAACCCATGCCGCCTGAATTGCAGGAATTTCACGAATCAGCGTGTCTGCCTCCTGCTTTGTAATGACTTTGCGCGTCTGGACTTTGCTGCTTTCCACCGGACTGTAAATCCGTCCGTTCTTTTCCTTTTGCGGAACCAGCAGATAATACTGCCTTTTAGAACTGCCGCCCGGCAGTTCCAGTTGTGTAATGTCTTTTACTTCACAGATTCCGTCGTTTCCATGTACCACATACTCACCGATCTGAAACATTGTTTCCTCCATTCTTCTGCAAACCAACATTTTACCTACATATTTGTGATACCTGTGAATTGTTCCGTGCTGCGCACTCCCACAATCCACCCTGGTATCATATTTATTTTAAAGGATTTTTCCCCTTTTCGTAAGTTCTTTTTTTATTTTTTCCAGTTTTTTGCAAATTAAACAATATTTCTAAATAACCTCCGGTGAATAAGCGATTATTAATTTTATCCGAGTGCTACGTCTAATATCATCATCACGACAAATCCCACACCAAAGCCCAGTGTTCCGATGTTGGAGTGATTGCCTTCGGAGGCTTCGGGAATTAATTCTTCTACCACGACATAAAGCATGGCGCCTGCGGCAAACGATAAAATGTAGGGCAGAATCGGTGTTAAAATGCCCGCAAATGCAATCGTAATCACTGCGCCAATCGGCTCTACAATGCCGGAAAGCGTGCCGCATACAAATGCCTTTAAACGGCTCTGTCCCTCACTGCGAAGCGGCAGTGAAATCACCGCCCCTTCCGGGAAATTCTGAATGGCAATACCCATCGCAAGTGCCGCTGCCCCGGCAAGCGTAATTGTTCCTTCCCCGGACAGATATCCGGCAAATGCCACACCGACTGCCATACCCTCCGGGATATTATGCAACGTTACCGCAAGGACAAGCATCGTTGTTTTTTTTAAATGGGCAGGCAGCCCTTCCGACTTTTCCGCTCCTAAATGCAGGTGCGGCACCAGTCTGTCCATGAGCAGTAAAAATGCCATGCCGACGGCAATTCCCACTGCCCCCGGAACAAATGCCATTCTCCCCATATCCTCGCTCATTTCAATCGCAGGAATTAAAAGTGACCACACGGATGCCGCCACCATAACGCCAGAAGCAAATCCCAGCAGTCCCTTCTGCACCAGCGCCGGTATCTGATCTTTTAAGAAAAATACACACGCTGCTCCCAGTGCTGTCCCCACAAACGGAATCAAAATTCCTATTAAAACATCAATACTCATACCCTCCTCCATTCTGCCGGCAAATCATACCAACGTTTCTGCAAGTTCAATTTACTTTGAACCGCACAACCGCCTTAAATAAATCTCCATCAATCTCGATTGAAAATGTTCCGTTCTGTACCTCTGTGAAGCTTTTCACAATCGCCAGTCCGATGCCACTTCCACTTTCGTGACGGGATTTGTCCCCGCGCACAAAACGCTCCACGATTTCTTCCGGTGTAAAATTCATCTGTGCTTCTGAAATATTTTTAAATACAATTTCCGTGTATTCAGGCTGTGCCGTGGCGCTCACATAAACCCGCGTGCCGGGCAGTGTGTACTTTGCAATATTCGTAAACAGATTTTCAAAAATACGGTACGTCTTATCACCGTCTAATGCCTGCACAATACCGTTTTCCGGTGCATCAAGAATCACCGTCAGATTTTTCTGTTTTAACAAATCCTCCGTTTCCGCCTGTGCCTGTTGTATCAGTGCAACGACATTCAGCTCCACGGGATTTAACTCAATATTGCCGCTGTTGACCTTGCTGACTTCAAACAAATCCTCAATCAGATTGTTTAACCGGTCAATATAATGCTGTAAATTTTCCAGATACACCTGCTTATCCTGCCCGCTTACATTGTCCTGTCCCAGGAGCTCCGCATAGTTTTTAATACCGGTCAGCGGTGTTTTTAAATCGTGCGAAACATTGCTTATCAGCTCCGTCTTCATATTCTGCGATTTTATTTCCTCACTGACCGCTTTTTCAAAGCCTATACGGACATTTTTTAATTCGTCGCCCAACGCATTAAAAATACCGACGTCCTGTGTGAGCTCTTCATCAAATCTGCCGTCTGCAAGCTGGTGTGCTTCTTTTAACAAAACCTGATAATCCTTCTGTACTTTTTTTAGCTTCTTCCTGATATAGAAAAACAACAGCACGCTGTAAAGGACTGAAAGCACAATACCAAAACTCCAAACGCACGCAATCACACCGACGATTACCATCTGTATCAGTACATACTTTAAAAGCACCGTATCCGTTTTGTCGCTCAAATCCACCTCTGAAAGCTTTTCAAAGCGTCTTTTCACATTTCCGCAGATGCTTCCGATAAGGGAATCTTCTTTCCAATACCGGCAAAAACCTGATGTCAGCATATATTTGATTTCAAAAATCCCCATGGCTGTAAACAATCCTGTAAGCATCATTCCGATAAACTGTAACACAACAGGCACAAGCTCTGCATACGGTATTCCAAGCATTTGCAGTGCTGTCTGCAATTCCCCAGTCATGGTATACACGCCCAAAAATGCCATGCCGATGTACGCAAGACAAAGCACCGTCCCTAAAAATACCCATTTGATTTCCGCCTTTATTTTTCGCATAAATGCGAATGGGTTGACTTCCTGTTCCACACTCACCGGATAAAACAGAATATATAAACCGATAAAAAATACCATCATACAGCACGTAACAGCTAAAAATCTGCCGCTCATTTCTCCATGAACAAGATTCCCGGTATTGTACCAGATGATATCATTATTTTCAGTCAGATTCTGCGGAATGGCAAATTCAGCTTTGAGATTCTGCGGCACACGAAGCTGAATCTGGGATTTTGGAATACTCTTTCCATAAATCTCATACGTTTCTCTCGCATTGCTGGTGGAAATTGAGATACTGTTTTTAAGCAACTGGTATGCACTCATATAAGTAAAATCCGTAGAAACATAATCTCCCGTACTTGTTACATTTCCATCGGCATCATAAGTAAATGTACTGTACATCTGATGGTCTTTTACAAAAAGTGACGTATCGCCGCCCTCGGTTTTTTCGCCGGTAGCCGTATTGGTAATACGATATGCAAAATTGGGCGAGTTGATAAAATCTGCCCTTGCCGTAAGCAGTTCTTCTTCCATAACATATTCAAGTTCTGAACGGATACTGTATGGAACATCTTCTCCCAGCGACAGCACGGAATAGTCTTTATTGACAACACGTGTCTGATCAAGCATAAACAGCAGCATTTCCCTGCTGACTGCACTGACATCTACTGTCTGCGTACCCTGATTTTCTGATTGAATATTCCGGCACAGCAAAATCATGCCGATTGATATCACGCTTAAAAGTGCCACAAATCCAAGCACAAATACTCTTTTTTTCTTCTTTTCCATAAACGTTCTCCTTCCTGCAAACGTTTTTTATTTTTCAATTTTGTAACCGATACCCCACACCACTTTCAGATACCGCGGATTTCTGGGGTTGACTTCAATTTTTTCACGCAGCTTTCTGACATGTACCATGATGGTTTCAGTGTTTATGGCTTCCTCTTTCCAGACATTTTCATAAATCTGTTCTGCCGAATAAACCCTGCCCGGTGAACGCATTAAAAGCTCCAAAATCGCGTATTCTTTTGGTGTCAGCTTTACGTTTTTTCCGTCCACCGTCAGCTGTTTGGTATACAAATCCAGTTCCAGTCCGCCTGCTGTCAGCGTATGCGCTTCTTCTGTTTCTTTTTGGGACGCGGATGCTGCTTTTTTTAACTGCAAAATCTGTTCATACCGACGCAGATTGGAATGGACTCTTGCGAGCAGTTCCATTGAGCCAAAGGGCTTTGTGATATAATCGTCCGCACCGATATTTAACCCTGTGATTTTGTCGATGTCCTCTGATTTTGCACTTAAAAATATCAGCGGGAAATCATATTTTTCACGCAGCTTCATCGTCATGGTAATTCCATCCATCACCGGCATCATAATATCTACGATTGCCAGATGAATGGTATGATTTTCTACCATTTCAAGCCCCTGTGCGCCGTTTTCGGCTTCATAAACATGATACCCCTGATTTTTTAAGTAAATCGTTATGGCATCCCGTATTCCTTTTTCATCTTCAACAACTAATATATTAGCTTCCATTGCTTCCTCCTTTTCTAAGCATGCATGTAGTATAGGAAGGAAATCTTAGAAAGGAGTTTTGATTCTTCTTAAATTTTTCTTAACAATTTAAGCACTGCAATGTCGTTTTTATAAATCTGCCCTCTTGAGTGCTGTTTCTAAGCCTACTTTTCCTATTTTGCGATACTGTAACGCCGCTGAAACACCGTATGATGCCATTCCCAGTACAACTGCCCACACATAATTTGCCGGGTCCACGTAGTAGGTAAGCCAGCCTGCCAGTTCCTGCATAAAATAGTCGTAAAGCACCCGCATCACAACAGCCGCAATGCCAAGGCTTAACAATACAGAAATCACGGCTGCAATCGTGGTAGACATCATATACAGCTTTGCGGTTTCTGATTTATTATACCCTAAAATACGCAGCATGGAAATTGCCGTTGCATTTTTTTCCACCACAATTTTTGACAGCAGATAGAAAATCAGGACTGCCATAAATACGGAAAATACTGTTATCAGCGGGAACATCTGTCCCATGGAATCCTTTAACTGTCGCACAACCTTTGTCATATCATCATATGTAATCGTTGCCGCTACTGCCTTACTGTCCAAATCGGTCAGTTCTTCATTGCTGAAATATCCGTTAAAATAGCCTTCTTCCTTGTCAAACAGTTCTTCAAACCGGCTGTTGCTTATAAATAACGTAAAGGATGCCGGATAAGGATACGTGCCAAGGATTTCAAATTCATAGGTGTCATCGCTGTACTCGTCTTTTAGCGCAAGCATATCGCCGACTGAAAGTTTATATTTTTCTAAAATACCCTCAGAAGCATAGACCCCGTTGCCGTTTTTGTGTAACTCAATGCCTGTAATGTAATCTGAATCTTCACGGATGCCGTAGACATTGATTTCTTCCTTTAATTTTCTGTCGGTTTTATCCAGTATCAGTGACTTGACCGCATACTTTTCCGCAGCTTCATTTTTCGTCTGCACCGGCATTTTTAACACGTACTGGTAATCGCTGATCATATTTTCCTCTACCAGCATACCGTAGTGGTCTAAAAGCGGTGTCATCAAAAGTCCGAAGAAAATGAGCAGACTTGCAAATGTTACGCCTAAAAACATCACAAGATAATTTACCTTGTTCTGAATCAGGATACGCATCCGGAATCTTGCCATAAAAGAAACCTTTGGCAGGCGCACTGCCTTTTTCTCACGCCAGTGGTTTAAATCGTGGCGCAGGAATTTAAGCGGTGATAATTTTAACTTTGTATACAATACAATTGTATTGACCACAATCATAATCATGCACGGCACAACCGTTGTAATCACAAATGCATAAGGATTCCACAATGTAATATATGTCGGAAGACTGTAACTGTGATAATACATTCCTGCCATGACATCTTTAAATACTGTATATCCCAATATATTTCCCAGCACACAGGAAATCAGTGTTACCGTAACCGGAAGTGTAATATAGTGACGCAGCAGTTCACCTCTGGTAAAGCCAAGCGCCCTCATTGTACCGATTTCAGAAGCTTCCTTTTCAATAATGCTTGCAATCGTTACACTGAAAATAAATGCCAGAATAACCATGATGACATATAAAAGTACCTGGATCATGCTCTTATCACTGCCCATATCATCACCCGTAAAATGAATGGCCTGATTTTCTACTGCCGGTGTAATATTGGTAATGCCCGCCCGCAGGGAAACGAGCTGTTTTAAAATGTCATCGGACAAATCACGCTGCTGTGAATCCGTCAAATCCGTCTTATTATTTTTCCATGAATATATGAAATGCTCCGTTCCCGCATCCAGTTTGTCATACTGACCTTTCGTTACAATGGCAACACCAAAGTTTGTTGCATCAAACATCATATCCGAATTGTTCTGAAACTGCGCGCTATAATCGGACAGTGCCACTGTTCCTACAATCTCAAGCTTCTCTCCGCCAAGAACAACCGAATCCCCGATTTTTAATTCCCTGTTTTCGGCAAACAGGCGGTCGAGTGCAATCTCTCCATCCTTCTGCGGTGCTCTGCCTTCCATGACACACACCAGGTTTATATCATTTCTCTCGCCGAAAATACGCAGTGTCGCATTTGAGATGGCTTTTGGTACTTCCTTATAAAAGTTCTCATACAGCACCACATCATTTTCTGATTCTACTTTTTTAAGCAGCACCGCATCTGCCTTTTGTTCCAATTCAAAATTGCCGTCTTCAATATTGTATTTTTCAAAGCTTTCATCGTATGCATGGGTCATGCTGTTATCAGCGACCAGAAAACCTGAAATAAACCCGATTGTCAGTGTTATAAACAAAAATATCACGGCATATTTTCCGAAATCCTGCTTTAATTCCCTTAAAAAACGCTTTCGCAATGGATTTTTCATGCTGTTTACCTCCCCGTTTTACCACTCTAACTGCTCCGCCGGTACTTTAGCGGCATTCATTTCAACATCCTGAATCTGACCGTCTTTGAGCTTTACAATCTGGTCTGCCATATTTTTAATCGCGTCATTGTGGGTGACTATGACAATTGTATTGCCGTATTTCTGATTGACCCGCTCAATCAGTGCCAGAATATCCTTTGAGGTATGATAATCAAGAGCGCCGGTCGGCTCGTCGCAGAGCAGAATATCCGGATTTTTCACGATTGCCCTGCCGATTGCCGTCCGCTGCTGCTGACCGCCGGACAACTGGCTCGGAATTTTGTTCTGATGTTCTGTCAGTCCCAGCACATCAAGCAGTTCATCAATATCTAACGGCTGGCTGCTTAAATATGCGCCGACTTCGATATTTTCACGTACCGTCAGATTTCCGATAAGATTATATGCCTGAAATACATAGCCTAAATGCTTTCTTCTGTATTCTGTCAGCTGCCTGTCGTTCATGCCCTGCATAACCTCGCCTGCTACGGTAACACTGCCGGAATCTGCCGTGTCAATGCCTCCTACGATATTAAGCAGTGTAGATTTTCCCGAACCGGAAGGTCCCAGCAGTACGCAGATTTTCCCTTTCTCCACACCAAGCTGTATCCCTTTTAAAACCTCCACTTTGTTTTCACCCGTTCCATAACTTTTCCGTAATTGTTCAATCTCTAAAAACATAAATTTCTCCTTACCGACTATGTTCATTTATCGTAACATAAAAAGAGTTAGACAACGCTAACTTCTTTCATAATGTTAGCCCTGTCTAACTCTTTTGTCAAGTTCTATTTATTTCCCCTATCTTCTTTCCCTGCGCATAAATCTAAACTGCTTTTTCTTCCGGTATTTCTTTCATATGACAAATGCTTAAAAACAGACTGCGTTCCGCAATTCTTAACTGCAATGTTCCCCACTGTGTATAATAATCTACATTTTCATACAGTTTACGGATACAATTGCCGTAAAACGGCTCCGTTATCCTTGTTGTGTACCTCATTTCAATATAACAGTACATTGCATAAATAAGCACAATCTTTGTTCCTGCGGCATACGCTTCCAGACTTGTATACTCACGAAAAATGCATTTTAAATACGCATCCCGTGCCAAAAACGCATAAAATTTCTTCTTACAGCTGTTAAAATCACCCTGTTTAAACAGCTCCTCCTCAATCCGCACTGCCACTGCATGGCACATTCCCTCAAATACCGATTCCATTCCCGTAACCCGCACAAGCTGTGCCTTTCCAAGCCACGAAAGTCTTTGCGGCAGTGTAGAAGATTCAACCCCGTATAAAAATACAACAATTTTAATTCTGCCCTTTTCAAAGCTGCTTTTTAAAATATCCAGCTCCACAAGAGCTGTTATATCCTGTATCAGCTGCGGTGTTAAAACTACTACGGCTTCCTGATGCCTTGCGATACTTTCACATTCCTGTTCATACGTCACCTCTCTCATAATATTTTTCTCTCCGTCTTCTTCAGGCATTGTAAATCCCCAATTTTCCAAGTGATACAAAACGGCTTTTGCATGACTTTCGTTTTTGCTTCTAGAATAGCAAACGTACATTTTTCCTCCTCCAGTTTCTTTTGTACTCATTCCCCCTGAAAAATGTATTCTGTATTATAATAACACATTTTTATAATTATAAGTATTATCACATTAAATCCTGTATTTTTTCAAATAAACCATATGACCATACACTATTTTACCCACTCGTTATAAATTTCACTATGTTCAGTACGCCGAAACCCTGCTGATTTTCCGGAATTGCAATAGTCTCACAGCACTTTAACAGCCGCATTTTTACACCTTTCGGTGTATAGTCCGGTCTTTCCTCTAAAAGTCTGGCAACTGCTCCGCTGACAATGGGAGCAGACATTGATGTTCCGCTTTTTTTTGCATATGCATCCTTACGGTTGCTGCACGCAATAATATTGGATCCTGTCACAACAACCTCTGGCTTGATCACACATTCCTCCGTCGGTCCTCTGCCGGAATAATACCGCACTTTCCTTCCGCGTACACCAGAAAAATTGGTATCGTCATACGAACCGACGGTTATAATTTTTTTACAGTTTCCCGGTGCGGTGATACTGTTTCTGTCCGGTCCGCTGTTTCCTGCCGCCGCTACCACAACAATTCCGGCATCCCATAGCTGTTCCACCTGCCGGTTAAGCTGTTTTTCTTCCTGCACATCATGGTCCGGTACCGTTCCGAACGAAATATTAACAACCCGGATATTATACCGCTCTCTCTGTTCTAAAATCCATCGGAGTCCTTCCACCACATCTGAAATTTTCCCGTTTCCCTGTGCATCCAGAACTTTTATACCTATCAGTGCCGAATGCGGGGCAATTCCTTTATACCGTCCACGGGATGCACTCCCGTCCCCGCCTATGATTCCCGCGATATGTGTCCCATGTCCGCTATCATCATAAACGCTGTTTTTCCCATGAACCAAATCAACGAAACCGGTAATACGGCTGCCAAAATCTCTATGCCGGTAAATTCCTGTATCTACAATTGCAACTCCTGTCTGCATACAACTCCTCACTTTCGAGCAGCTTTGTCATAAATCTGCGATGTAAATACCGCCAAAGCTATTTACCCTCCACCTATCTGTATTTATTATATGGTAAATATCTTCAATGTTACTACTTGCACCCGGCGATTTCTCATCTGCCAAAAATGCTGTTTATTTTTCATGCTTGATAATATTTGCTTTTTCCCTGCAAATATTTTATAATAAAGTATCAGAATTCATTTGCAGGATTTGTGACTTTGCGCACTTGGCACAAGCCTGTTATGTGCAATACAACTTAGAATTACAAAGCGTGCGCAGAAATGAGGATTAATATGGATAAGAAAAGAATCGTTGTTGCTCTCGGAAGAAATTCTTTTGGTGAAACTTTCCCGGAACAGCAGGAAAATGTTAAAAAAGCTGCTGCTGCAATTGCAGATTTAGTAGAAGAAAAATATCAGATTGTCATTACGCACAGCAACGGTCCGCAGGTCGGCATGATTCAGACTGCAATGACTGAATTTGCCCGTTTAAATCCAGACGACAGAACCGTTGCCCCGATGTCCGTCTGCGGTGCAATGAGTGAGGGATATATCGGTTACGACTTACAAAATGCAATCCGCGAGGAATTATTAAACCGCGGCATTTATAAAACTGTTTCTACAATCATTACACAGGTCCGTGTAGACCCGTTTGATGCGGCATTCAGCGAACCTTCCAAAATCATTGGCAGATTTATGTCAAAAGAAGAAGCCGAAGCCGAGGAAGAAAAAGGCAACCATGTTGTTGAAGAAGAACCGGGTAAATTCAGAAGAATTATCGCTGCTCCACTGCCAATCGACATTTATGAAATTGATGCCGTAAAGGCACTGCTTGATGCAGACCAGATTGTAATCGCTGCCGGCGGCGGTGGTATTCCTGTACTACAGCAGGGAACACATTTAAAAGGTGCCAGCGCCATTATTGAAAAGGACTACACTGCTGCCAAACTGGCAGAACTGGTCAACGCACAGACTTTATTATTCCTGACAGCATACGACAATCTTACAATTGAAAAAGGAACACCAAATGAAAAAGTCTTTGAACAGGTTTCTGCTTCCGACTTACACACTTATATCAAAGCCGGTCATTTCCCTGCAAAGACAACATTTCCAAAGGTTGACGCTTCCATTCGTTTCGTAACTGCTGATTCCGAAAGAAAGGCCGTTATTTCAAACCTTGACAAGGCAAAATCAAGTCTTGCCGGAAAGACAGGAACAACAATTACCGCATAAAAATATTGCGTAAAAAATTAAGGAGAAATTTCTGATTTTAGAAATTTCTCCTTTTTGTTTGCTTTTATTGACTGTTGCTTTACTCTGCCGTAGTTGATTCTGTCTGTACGGTTTCCTGCTGTGTCTGATATACCGCATTGGTTACATCTAACATAAAATAGTTTAACAAAACCATTAACAACGCAAGAACTACGATAACAACCAGCGGTATCCACGGATTCTTTTTCTTCTGTGACTGATTCTTTTTAAATGTACTGCTATTGACCTGATTTGCCATTTTTTTCTCCATTTCTTTTAATTTACTTTACTCAGATATATAGACTCTAATATTTTAGTTCCTGTTTTCGTTTTAAAAATATTTTCTTTGATTTTCCGGATAGAATCCAGCCCCTGCTTACTGCTGTCCAAGCCGTCTTCATTGATATTTACCAGAAAATCTGCCTCAACTAAAATCTGATAATCCATTCCCTCTATTTTATCATAGGTGTGATGGTGTCCAATCAGATATGCCACCCGCTCTGTCACCGGCGCCGGAAATTCCAGTTTCTTTAAAATTACAGCAGCCACCGGTGGTCCCTCCAGTTCCTGATACTTTCCTGCACTGGATTGATATTTTTCCTCTGATATTTTAATGCCGATATCATGAAGCACTGCCGCGGTTTCCAGACATTCCATTGTAAATAAATCCAGCTGTTCCTTCTCTCCAATCGCCTTTGCAAAACCATATACTTTCAGCAAATGGCTGATTCTGCGAATATCATTTTCAAAATAAGCAATTGCAGCCTCAATGACCTTTCCTGTTTCCATACTAAACTCCATTCCTAAGTGATTTCTTATCTGCAATTAAAACAATTTGTATTATTATACTATACCCCTTCTTTGAAGACAACTGTTATCCGAAAACAAAATGCCCTTTAAAAATTTCATAAAAATTTCATCTGAAATTACGGTCAAATAAATATAGACAAATGCGTTATAGTATGTTATTATCTGTATACTAAGAATACGAAAGGTGGTGAAAATATGTCAAACGAGTTATCCAACAAAACCGTAACCTACTTATTAGGGGAAATATCTGGTATGCTGGAAAATATGCAGAATTCTCTGCATGCTGAAATCGCCGAAACACGGGATTCTTTGCAAAGTTCCCTCCGTGCCGAAATCGCCGAAACAAGGGATTCCTTACAGAATTCTCTTCGTGCTGAAATAGCCGAAACGCGGGATTCCCTGCAGAGTTCTCTTCGTACTGAAATCGCCGAAACACGGGAAGCCCTGCATGCTGAGATTGCTGAAACAAGGGATTCCCTGCAGAATTCCCTCCGTGCCGAAATCGCCGAAACACGGGATTCCTTGCAGAATTCTCTTCGTGCTGAAATCGCCGAAACACGCGAAACCCTGCATGCTGAGATTGCTGAAACAAGGGATTCTTTGCAAAGTTCTCTTCGTGCCGAAATCGCCGAAACACGCGAAGCCCTGCATGCTGAGATTGCTGAAACAAGGGATTCTTTGCAAAGCTCCCTCCGTACCGAAATCGCCGAAACAAGGGATTCTTTGCAGTCACAGCTTACGCAGATTAACCTCACACTGGAACAGAATGTTGTTCCACTGAACACGATTGAGTCCTGCTATGTATCTACATATGAAAGATATTCCCAGGGTATAAACCAGCTTGAATCAATCCAGTCTGATATCCTTGTTATGAAGGATGTCATTATGAAGCACAGTACACAGCTTGCAAAGATTTCCTAATTCTTGTGCTTTTATTTCCTAAAAAATCGTGGAAAACAAACACGGTCTTGTCTTTGTTTTCCACGATGATATTAAAATTATTCAAGCTCTATATCTTTCCCCAATGAAAATGAATAGATAATTTTTTCCTTTACAGGTTTCTGAAGCAGCTGCGACAGCGCTTTTGCATAGTATTCTAACTGGAGTGCATACCGCCTGCGCAATTCGTCTTCACCGCCTTTTTTTGACACCTTATCCGTTTTGTAATCCACCAGAATAAGACTTCCATCTTCTTCAAAATATACATCAATAACACCCTGGATCAACTGTCCGCCATTGTTTTTATCCGGCTGGTTCGTATCGTCCTGTTTTGATTTATCAGACTGTTCGGATAAATCAATAAAGACAAACGGTTGTTCCGTATGAAAAACACCTGCCTGTTTTGCCCGTTTCATCCGTTCAAACAGTGGATTTTTCATAAATGCAACAATATCGGATACACGGATACTGTCCGCCTGCTGTTTGGTAAGCTTTTCTTCCTCTACAAGCCGCTTTAAAAATGCTTTTACAGCAGTATTTTCTGGTTCTGTATCATAGTCCATACATTCCATCACGCGATGATATGCTGTACCTCTCCGGCTTCCCTGTAACGTCTTTTTCCTGCCTGCGATAAATTCCGGCAATAATTCATCTTCATTTTGTTCATCCACTGCCTGTTTTAAGCTTTCCGGCATATAGGCGGTTTCTGCAAAATCCGAATCCTGCTGCATTTTCTTTAATTCCGACACTGTGACCTTCGGTTTCATAACCGGTTCATCGGCATACGGATAATCCGGCATTTTTTCTAATTCCTGTCCTGCCGGATTCTGCTGCCCAGTGCCATTTCCGGCATCATTCATCTCTGCCTTTGCAACTTCTCCTGCTTCCGCTGCCTGCCGCATATCAGACTCCGCCTGCCCTGCTTCTTTTGAAATATCCGTCTCTGCCTGTGATACTTCCATTGAAATATCATCACTTACCTGCAATTCTTCTTTCTTAAATTCCACAATCTGAAACGTCCCTTTACGCAGATTCTGCGGCAGCAATACTGCCGGCATGACCATATCAAAATAATTTTTCAAACCGGCTTCATACGAGTACGAATACCAGCCTCCGGCAAGCAATTCATCTGAAACCGCCTGCCAGCCCTCTACTGCTTTTTGTGCGTCTTTTACGGTGCCAATCATATACAGCTTTTCCCTCGCTCTTGTCATGGCAACATACAGCACACGCAGTTCCTCGCTGATTGTTTCCTGTATAAGCTTTTGTGATACCGCTGATTTTAACAGAGTCGGATTCTTGATACGTTTATCTAAATGTACCACATTTGTTCCGACACCAAAGTCCGTATCCAGGACCACTTCCCCGCGGGAATCCATCTGGTTAATGCTCTTTCCCATTCCTGCCAGAATGACAACCGGAAATTCCAGCCCCTTACTTTTATGAATACTCATCACACGCACCAGATTTTCATTTTCACCAAGCACGGAAGCTTCCGCAAAATCCACCTCGTATTTTTTAAGGCGCTCAATATAGCGCAGAAACTGAAACAGTCCGCTGTAACTGGTCTTTTCAAATGCCGCCGCCTTTGTATAAAGCATATCCAGATTTGCCTGCCGCTGAGTACCTGCCGGCATTGTTCCGGCATAGTGGTAATATCCCGTATCATACATCAGCTCCCACAAAACATCACTGACCGGATAACGCTCTGCCTTTTCCCTGAAACTGTCGAGTTGTTTTAAAAATTGCACGACTTTTTTATCATCGCTTTCCTGCATGACGTCATACAAATGCTTTGTGGTGTCTTTCATGCGAATCTGTGTGAGTTCTTCCGTTGTAAATCTGCCAAAAAAGGACAGCATGACCGCCGCCATGGGAATATCCTGCAGTGGATTATCTATTACGGCAAGATACGATAACAGCAGTTTGACCTCACGCACATCAAAATATCCTTCTGACGTGTCACAATATGCCGGAATATCTTCATTCATCAGCACATTGACAAATGTATCCGCCCAGCCGCTGACAGTCCTTGTCAGAATCACGATGTCACTGTAACGGATTCTCCTGTAGCCGTTTTCGGCATTTTTATCATAAACCATATAAAAACTGCCGTCTTGCTTTGGCTGTGTCAGCCGTTGAATCAAAGCCGCGGCAGCAGCGCCTTCACGCTCTCTTGCGGAACGGTCTTCGTCCTCCGGGGAAAGTTTTTCCTGATTCATATCAATCATATAAATCATCGTATCCGGATCATCTGCAAATGTCATCGCATTTTCATTCTGCGCCTGATATTTCGGATACTCAAACCCGGCATTTAACCTTGCCCTGTCATCATACTCAATCTCTGCAAAGTACGGATTCATCGCCCTGTAAAAAACATCATTCGTACATTCAAGTACATTTTCGCGGCTTCGGAAATTGGTCTGCAGTTCAATCCTGACATTCGGACTGTCCGTATCGGTATATGTACTGTACTTATCCATAAACAGCTTCGGACACGCCAGACGGAACTTGTAAATGCTCTGCTTCACATCACCCACCATGTAGATATTGTTATCCGCTTCATTGTATTTTCCCTTAGATACCGCAGTCAGAATAACCTCCTGAAGCATATTACTGTCCTGATATTCGTCTATGAGAATCTCCTCGTAATATGCACTTAAATCATCTGCCGCTTTGGTGTATTCCATGCCGTTTTCTGTTTTTTTGACTAAAATATTTAGTGCCATATGCTCCATATCGTTAAAATCAATGACATTTCTTTCACGCTTTTCTGTATCCATGCGCCTGTAAAAATCCTGTGCGAGTGTCATCATCATTTCAACTGCCGGTTTATTTTCCCGGATATCCTCTAATAAATTTGCAAATTCCTTTGTAAATAATTTCGCCTGTAATGTCTTTGTCACATAAGCCTTATATTCATCGCGGATTTGCTTGACTGCTGCCTTCTTTACCTCTGAAATGTCCTTACTGCGGCTTCTTCCCAACGTTTCAAAAGACAGCAGGCGCACTTTACGCACCAGTTCTTCATAACTCTGTGTATCCAGAATCTGACGGATTCCCGCATGGTCAGACTGTACTGCTGCTGCATACATCAGCGGTCCATCCGGCTCATTGCAGATACTTTCCAGTTTTTCATACTGTCTGTCATAGTCTTTAAAACGTCTTCTGACCGTATCAAAAAGATAACTGATTGCGGCATTTTGTTCTGCCGTGTCGATATCTGCCTGCCTGTAAATGCACAGGCAGTCTTTAAACCATTCCTCCGGCCACGGATAGCTTCTTGCAAAGCGGTATAATTTTAAAATAATATCCACGATTTTCGTATCGTCACGTCCCGTTCCATACGCATCGACAAAATCAAAGAACACCTGATTTTCAGAAGCATAATATTCCTCCAGCATCTCCTCCATAACATCATTTTCAAGCAGCTTCATTTCACCTTCATCCGCAATCCTGAAACCCGGATCTAATTCAATATCCGTAAAATAATTGCGCACAATATTTAAACAGAAGCTGTCAATCGTCGTAATCGGGGCATTGTGAATCAACGTCATCTGACGGATTAACCGCTCGTTTCCCGGATTCTCCTGAAGCATTGCATCAAGTGTCTCCCGGATTCTCTGCTTCATTTCCGCCGCCGCCGCCTTTGTAAAGGTTACAACGACCATTCTGTCCACGTCTGTGCCATCTTCTGCCGTGATTTTTCGGATAATGCGTTCTACCAGCACCGCCGTTTTACCCGAACCTGCGGCGGCAGCAACTAAAATATTACAGCCGTTTGTCCGGATTGCCTTGAACTGTTTTTCTGTCCAGCGGTTTGCCATTTTCATCAACTCCTTCCCTGATTTTTTTCCATATTTCCTCATCACTGAATGTCTTTAAGCTGCGTGACTGCCCTCCCGGAATATCCGGTGAAAAACCGCATACCGCATGGTACGGACAATAGGTACAGGCATCTTCCTTCTGCGTGTGGTACGGATTAACGTCCACATTTCCACCAAAAATTCCCGCCGCCATATCTGCCGACTTTTCGGTGACATAGTCTGTGAGCTGTTCAAACTTCTGCGTGCTGTAAATGTGGCTTCGCATATCCAGCTCCCCGTTTGATTTAAACGCAACCGGAATAACCGCCGACTTTCCTCCGCGGTCATCCATTTTACGGATAATTTCCGTATCCTCATTGACAACACCTTTCATACGCAGATTTTCCAATATCATTTCATCAACGGCTTCACGATAATCTGCATCTTCTTCATCGGGCATGCTCTGTACTTCTATAATCGGATTGTCAATATTGTAATAAAGAATCCCCGCCGGAATAATATTCTTATCCGGATGCCGTTTTTTTTCAATGCGCTGTGCCGCCTTCATATATGTTACAAGCTGTAATTTTAAGCCGTAAAATGTCTTTAACAAATCAAAATCCGATTTGCCGGTTTTGTAATCCACCACGCGCACATAAACATTGTTATCATCTTCACAAATATCAATGCGGTCAATTTTGCCCTGCATATAAAGCGACTTGTCACCAAGTACCTCATGCTCATCAACTAAAAAGTTCATTTCATATGCATCGGGTGCAAATTCACCGCGCTCTAACTGCTTTCCGATTGCCCAGACCGTCCTGTCCGCCAAATCGGTGAGCCTTTTAATCATGTATTCATTACGGCTGTTATCCTTTAAAATGGTGTTGCCGTACTCTGCAGCAATCCGCACAACGCTTTCGGATACGCGCTTTTTTCGTTCTTCATCGGATAACAGGGAAAAGGATTTTTTCTCCTCTTTTAACTGCCGCGACACATCTTCCAAAACACCGTGCAGAACCGTACCGAAATCCTGTACCGCAAAACGGTATTCTTCTCTTTGTGAAAGCTTTAAGCCATATTCCAGAAAATACGCAAAACGGCAGGAAGCATACGTTTCAAATGCCGAAATACTACCCTTTAGCTGTGTTCCGTATAACAAAAGCGCCGCATTTTCACTCAACGTCTTAATATAATTTTCCGTATTCCACTCAATATCCTGCTTCGGAATCTTTAAATAGACAAACTGTCCATCCTGCCCATCGGCATCCGTTATGCGCACATCCGGAAACATGCGTCTTACATTACGGATTAAATATGACGGAAGTGCCGTCTTTCCGTCACTGCTTTTTTTTGCATACGATAAATACAGCCGGTGTGAAGCCTTTGTCATCATCAGATACAGATAAAATTTCTGTATAAATGCTTTTTCCCTTGCAGAAGGTGACAGTACGATTTCCTGTGCTTCCAGTATACTGCGGTCGGTTTCCGACAGCACACTGCAATTTTCATTTTTCTTTGGCACAACACCGTCATTGACTCCCGCAAAAAACAGCACTTTGACATTGTCAAGACGTGTTCTTTCGATATCACCAATCATCACACAGTCGGAGGTCGGCGGAAGCAGTCCCACTTTCATTTCTTCAAATCCCGCCGCTACAATCCTGTTAAATTCCTTTAATGAAACCTTTTCTTCACCGAGCAGTTCCACAATCCTGTCAAACAATTCAAGCACCTTTGCATAGAGCTGTTCATATTCATTGCCGGCAGGTTCACACTCCGAAAGCGCCTTTATCTGCTCGGCACTGTGCAGAGCCGTCACAAATTCATAAACGGCTGTGACATATGCCCGCACATTGGCTTCTTTATCCTTTAAAACCGCCTCCAGATTCAAAAACGGCGCCATAATCTGCTCCCGCAGGACATTTAACGTTTCCAGTTCCGGCTGGTACGTGCTTCTTTTCATTTTCTTTTTCCACGGTTCATGCCATGCACGGCTGCCGCGGATACCTACCGCCAGACAGTAATTTTCCAGCATATCGATATCATGTCTTGAAATGCCGGTCAGCCCCGTACGCAGATATCGGAACATCGTGTCATACGGATATCCTTTTTCTACAATCTCCAAGGCACTGCAAAGCATTTCCACATACGGATTGGAAGCGACAGAGCGTTTATAATCCAAAAACGCCGGAATGTCATTTTGTTTCATCATATTGGCGGCAACTTTTCCATATGTTTCCAAATCTGCCGTAACAACGGCAATATCACGATAACGAAAGCCCTCTTTTCTTGTCAGCTGTAAAATCTCAGATACGATATACTGCAATTCCTCTTTGGGATTACTACCCTCGTAAATGCGGATATTTTCCGGTGTACCGGTGTACACACCGTCCTTATAGCGGAACAGGTTTCTTTCAAGATATGCTAAGTCCTTCGCACCCTCATAGCGGTAATTGATGTCCCTGTCCACGCACACGGTATCGTCAACGTTGATTCCTTCTTCCTCACAAATCGCAATCAGACGGTTCATCATCTCTTTACTCATAAAAAACAGGTTGTTCCAGCCTTCATGTCCTGTCGGACGTTCCTTTTTATCAATCGTTACTGATATTTTAATACCCTTGCTGTATACCAGCAACAGACGCATGAGTTTGTACTGAATCGGTGTAAACCCGGTAAATCCATCAAAAATAATTTCCGAACCGGCAATCAGCTTTGATTTTTCCACCAGTCCGCATATTACGTCTAAAATTTCCTCAGACGTAATATAATTGGTTGACAAAAATGCCATAAATTCTTTGTAAACCAGACGGATATCTTTTAATTTTGCGGAGAGCTGCTGCTTTTCTTTGACATTCTCTCCGATTTCACCAAGCTGCTGCGGTGTAATACCATATTGAAGCAGTTCGGAAATCACGGATTTTAACTCCGAAACAAAACCTGTTTTTTCAATACTGCTGCCAAAGTAATCCAGCTTTTTCTTCTCTTTTTCAAGTACGCGCCGTACAATCAGGTTCTTTCCGGTATCGTCTAACACCGGACGGTTTCCGCCGCCCAGTTCTTCAAAAACCTTGTATGCAAGGCGTTCAAAGCTGACAACATCAATATTTAAAATTCCCTTGCGTGAATGCATATGCACCAGTTTTTTTTGTGTTTCCATAGTATATTGTTCAGGAACAACCACAATAAAATTGTCATGCGGTCTTCTGACAGATTCTTCACAGACTAAACGGCTTAAATATTCTGATTTTCCTGCACCGCTTCCCCCTGTAATAAACTGTAAGGACATATTTCCCTCATTTCTGCCGAACCTCCGGCGATTATTATGTCATGATTCAATCATTTTCTGCATATAGTATACCATCAATGATAACAATTATGGAAGTGTGTGGATATGAATTCAAAGACAAAAATTATCGTTTTACACCGCCGTGAACTGCTGATTGGTGCCATTGCCGCGGTGATTGCCATTCTTTTACTGATTTTTATGATTTCATCGCTTGCAGGCGGCTCTAAAGATGCCGCAGCCAGCTCTGTCAACGGTGCCAAATCTGTTTCTGCGGGTGTTTCCGCCTGCTATACACCGGGTGTTTACAGAGCCGGTGTTTCTTTAAACGGCAACGCCGTAGATATCGAAGTGACAGTCGATAAAAACCGTATTCAGAATATTGCACTCGTAAACTTATCCGAACCGGTTACAACGCTCTACCCTTCTTTGGAAAGCACCTTTTCCGAACTGTGTGCTTCCGTAATTGAAAGCGGTTCTACCAAAAATATTACATATCCCGCTGAGAACAAATACACCGCTACAATGCTTCTGAATGCCATTCAGACAGCACTCGATAAATGCACGATACAATAAAAAGGCTGTGGCACGCAATCAGGAATTCTGATTTTTGTGCCACAGCTCTTTTCCTTTTATGCACCAAAGTAGCTGACTTCTTCTGCCTGTTCTACATTGTAAAATCCGGCATAGCCGCGCTCCTCTAATTTACTTAAAAACTTACCGGTCTTTTTCGGTTTTATATAAAGGGATGCAATCATGCCTTCACTTCTTAACTTTTCAGCTATCTTGACAGCTTCTGTTAAATGTCCGTCTTCATATAATACGGCAATCTTTTTACTGCCGTCTGGAATTTCAATGCCGTTCTGCATAAGGATAGAGAAAATACGCTCAAATCCGATTGAAAATCCGACTGCCGGAATGGACTGGTTTAAGAACTTGCCAATCAGATTGTCATATCTTCCACCGCCTGCGATTGCGCCCTTAAAGTCAATGCTTTCCACTTCAAAAACGGTTCCTGTGTAGTATCCCTGTCCTCTGACCAGTGATAAATCAAAGACCACATCGTATGCCCCTGCTGAAAGTGCCTTCACTGTTGTCATAATCTTTTCAAGACTCTCTGCCGGTTCTTTATCTTCCAGCATATCCTTTAAAGAATCCAGACTAAAATCATTTTTTTCAAGGAACTGTGTAAACTTTGTAATGGCTTCTTTTGCAAATCCTTTTTCTGTCAGTTCTGCTTCTACACCGTCCATACCGATTTTATCCAGCTTATCAAATGTAATGCACACACTGTCTAATTCATTTTCCGCAAAGCCCATCTGCATTAATACGGCACGTAACAGTCTTCTGTCGTTTAACTTAACTTTGAAATTCTTCATGCCGATTGCCTGTAATGCCTTTGTGGTTGTTAAAATCAGTTCGATTTCCGAATCGTTGGATTCTGAACCGATAATATCAATATCACACTGGATAAATTCTCTTAATCTGCCCTTCTGCGGACGTTCAGCACGATACACACGGTCCATCTGGATACATTTCATCGGAAGTGTCAGCTTGTCCTTATTATTCGCATAATATCTGCTGAGCGGCAGTGTCAAATCATAACGCAGTCCCATATCTGCAAGCACATTCTCATTTTCCGAAGTCACGCCTGATGCCAGTGCCTTATCCAGCTTGTCGCCGCGTTTCATAATCTTGAAAATGAGGTTCAGATTTTCTCCGCCATCACTTTTATCCAGATTTTCAATATCTTCAATTACAGGTGTAATAATATGTTCAAATCCATTGGCAAGATAGACTTCAAGAATCTTCTGCTGTAAATAATCCCTGATTTCCACTTCCTTTGGAAGATAATCGTTTGTTCCTTTAACCGGTGTAACCTTCATAATTGCCTCCTAGACTTTTCCTTAAACTCACTTCTTCTTATCATACCATATCCGGCATTTGAAATACAAGGTCTTTCACACACTTCTTTGCGCCCTAAGCACACGGTCATCACACGGTTTCTTTTTTACGGTTTAAATAAGACACTGCCGAAAGTGCCGCAACATTGCCCTGTCCCGCCGCTTTAATATACTGGTACGGTGTTCCTGCAATATCGCCGCAGGCAAATAATCCCGCCACATTCGTTTCCATCTGCAGATTGACTGCGGCATGATTTTTTTCGGTCTTTAGGCCCGGAACGAGCTGTCCCGGAAAGACGGCTTCCCGTAAAATGAAAATGCCGTCCACCGGATACAGCTTTCCGTCAGTCTTTAACTGCTCCACTTTCATCGTGCCGGTAATCTCTGCCGGCTTTTCCGTACAAATTTCAATGTTACCGGAAAGCTCCGGCAATACAGCTTCTTTGCCCATTGGAAAGTATAACACTTTTCCCACAATTTCCGCTAAATACTGTGCTTCCTCAACGGATTCTTTAGTATATCCGATAACTGCGACCGTCTTTCCTTTAAAAAACTGTGCATCACACGTTGCACAATAGCTGACGCCGCGTCCCAAAAATTCATTTTCACCCGGAAACGGCTTATCCGCCGTCATGCCGCAGGCTAAAATCACGCTGTCTGCCCGGTACTGCTCCTGTCCTGCCTGAATGGCAAAGTAACTGCCCATTGCATAGACGGCATGAACTCTTTTTTTCGTAACCGCAATCTGCAATTCGTCCAAATGTCTTTTATATGCCTGTGCCAGCTCCTCTCCCGAAACGGCAGGCAGTCCCGGATAATTTAAAATCTGATGTGCTTTTGCCACCTTACTGCTCACCGGCTCAGCGCCGAACAAAAGTATCTCTTTATTTCTGATTTTTGCGGTAATAGCGGCAGAAATGCCCGCCGGTCCTGTACCGATAATCGCAATGTCCGCAGTCTTTATATCCTGTGCCACTTGTCATGCTCCTTTCACTTTTTTGCATTTTCCTTCAGTGCTTTTCAAATTTTTTCGCACCTCTGCACCATATTACTCTGTTAGTATACTGCAAAATATGTATGTCATACCCGTTCTTATCCGCAATCCACGGTAATTTTCGTATCCGATAAAAATCTGTTCTCTGTCCGTGTCCTCACATATTTGCACTTACCTTAATTACAAATGGAATACCACCGTTGCCACATTAAAGTATATCAGTATTGAACAGGTATCCACAATCGTTGTAATCAGCGGCGATGCCATAATTGCCGGGTCAAAATGCAGCTTCTTTGCAAGCAGTGGCAGAATACAGCCGATAAGCTTTGCAAAAATAACTGTAATAACCAGTGAAATTGAAATGACAACCGCCAGTGAAAAGTTCTTATACATCAGCAGGATTCTAAGCCCGTTTGCCAGTGCCAGAATCACACCGACAATAATTGAAATCCGGAATTCCTTAAACATCACCTTAAAAATATCACGAAAGGTAATTTCTCCCAGTGCAATCCCACGGATAATCAGCGTGGAACTTTGTGAACCGCAGTTACCGCCTGTATCCATCAGCATTGGAATAAAGGATACTAAAATCGGCACGGCCGCAAACGCATTTTCATAGTGTGTGATAATCACCCCCGTTGCCGTAGCGGATAACATCAACACCAAAAGCCACACAATTCTGTTTTTGGCATGTGTCAGCACCGGTGTTTCAAAGTAAGATTTTTCACTCGGATTGACTGCTGCCATGAGTGACATATCCTCTGTCGCTTCATCAACCACAACATCGAGTGCATCATCGACCGTGACGATTCCGACCATACATTCATCGGTATCCAGAACCGGAAGTGCCAGCAAATCATATTTTGAAAATAACTGTCCGACCTGCTCCTGGTCATCGCCCGTATGCACAAAAATAATCTCTGTCCGCATAAGTTCTTCAATCGTTTTGTCGTCATCTGCCACCATTAAGTCTTTGGCGGTCACAATGCCTACCAGTCTGCGCGCTTCCAGCACATAGCAGGTATAAATCGTTTCCTTGTGGATTCCTACTTCTTTAATATGTGCCATTGCCTGCTTTACGGTCATGGTGCGCTTGAGTGACACATATTCTGTTGTCATAATGCTGCCTGCGCTGTCCTGCGGATAATCCAGCAGAATATTAATCTGCGCACGCTTCTGCGGATTGATATTGGATAAAATCCTTGTTACGACATTTGCCGGTAAATCTTCCAGTAAATCCACGGTATCGTCCATAAACATATCGTCTATGATTTCTTTTAATTCCGTTTCCGTGAAAGCATCAATCAGACAGCTCTGTGTTGCATTGCTCATATTGGCAAAAACTTCGGCTGCCTTTGCTTTCGGAATCAGACGGAATGCCTGTGCAAGTTCCTTTTCTTCAAATTCTGACAGCAGTGAGGCAATGTCTACTGCATTCATCACATTTAAAATGCTTCTGATTGCTTTGAATTCTCTTGCTGCCAGAAGTTCCATAAAAATGTTCTTCTCCATTTTCTATGCTCCCTTCTGTCGTATCCGTATTGTGTAAATTTTCCGAATGATAACTGACACCCGAATCCATTTGCCTCACCTCCTTTAATACTAAAAAAACTCCGTCTGACGACGGAGTTTGAAATTCAATCTTAATCTTTGCGCAGCCATTTCTTTATCTGGCGCTGTGCTTCCGTCGTCCAAGCTTTAGCATCACAGGGCATATTAGTTGCATTAGGTTATGCCTTAAACCGACATAGCCTGCTGACCAACGATTTGTGTCTCCACAAATTTGCGGCAGCAACCTTAGGAAAATCCAAATCCCTGTGGTAACCTCACCTACCGAAGTATTTCGTTTTTTTCATTATAGACACAGAAAATAAAATCTGTCAACTGCTTTTTTCGTAAAAATCATACTTACCGTGTTTTTTCTTCGTCCATAAAATAAAGCCTTGCGCCGAAATCCGGGAAGTAACGCACTTCATCATTCAGTCCCGTTGCGCAGAATGCCTGCTTTAAGCGCACACCGCAGTACATCAGCGTATCGCCGAATACATGGTAGTCCTCCCGCTCACCGTTTATTTTAATCCATTTGGCAGCGAGGTGCTGTATCAGGGAATCCTGACGGATATGCACCGGCGATGCGGTGTTGACCAAATCCCCGAAATCCTTGATATTGTACTTTAACGCACGATTGTAAAAATGATACCGCTTTTCAGGGTCTAATCCCTTTGCATAAAAGCATGTATGCGGCGTGTTTGCCACCGCAAGTTTATTCATCAGCAATCCGACCGCTTCGGAAGTATCTTTTTTGACACAGCTCCACTCCATCAGACTGCCGCCGCCCGCCGACAGTACACTGCTGTCACGGATATCCCTGTCCGAAAAACTTCTGCCGCGGTAAAAAATTCCCCGCTGGAACAGCTCCCGCTTTTCTTTATACAAGGTAATCTGTGCTTTCACCGCCTCAAGTTCTTCTTTGGACATATCACAGAAATTACATTCATAACCCAAATTCCCGAAAGCCGCCACGGCAAAGCGTGTTTCAAGCGGCGTGCGGCGCAGTGTCTGGTGATTCGGGCTTGCTGAAACGTGTGAACTAAGCACGGACGGCGGATAGCCGTAAGTGTAATTGTTCTGAATCTGCGCGCGGCTGACCGCATCTGTATTATAGCTTGCCCAGATTTGCGGAAAATAACACAAAATGCCGAGGTCAAAGCGGTTGCCACCTGCCGCACAGCCTTCAAATAAAATATCCGGAAAACGTTTTGTCAATACGTCCATGCAGTGATACAGCCCGCAGATATAGCGGTGTGCCGCTTCACCCTGTCTGTCCGGCGGCAGATACGGTGAATAATCATCACTGAAAATCCGGTTCATGTCCCATTTGACATAAGAAATATCCGCACCGGAAAAAACACGGCTCATTTCTTCAATGACAAATTCCTGCACCTGCGGATTGGCTAAATCTAAAATCCGCTGGTTTCTGCCCTCGGAATGATTCCTGCCGGGAACGGCAGCTGCCCAGTCCGGGTGCTTTTCATACAAACGGCTGTTGACACTCACCATTTCCGGTTCTACCCAGATACCAAAATCCAGTCCAAGTGCTTTGATTTTCTGCGCAATTCCCAAAAGTCCGCCCGGCAGCTTCTTTTCATCGGCATACCAGTCCCCAAGGGAACTCTTATCGTCATTCCGGTTTCCAAACCAGCCGTCATCCATGACAAACAGTTCGATTCCCGCTTCTTTTGCCGCCTTTGCAAGGCGTAGCAGTTTCCTTTCGTTAATGTCAAAATACGCCGCTTCCCAGCTGTTTAACAGCACCGGGCGCAGTTTCCGTTTCCATGTGCCGCGAACAACATGCTCCTGCACAAAATCATGCAGTTGGTGACTCATTTGATTATAACCTGATGCCGCATAGGTCAGCACCGCTTCCGGTGTTTCAAAAACTTCACCTGTGCCAACTGTAAAGCAGAAATTTTTCGGCTGGATACCGGAAACGATTCTTGTACGTCCTGCCTGTACCTCTACAGCTTCATAGTGACTGCCGCTGTAAATAAGATTTATTCCAAAACACTCTCCGGTGTCCTCGGTCGTTTCTTTTCTGCCAAGCATGATAAACGGATTGGAACGGCTCGATGACGTTCCCGTAAAGGATTCATTGACATATTTTCCGGTTTCAAGCACGGCTTCACTGCGGTTCATTTCCCGTGTCCATGCGCCGTGAAATGTTGAAAGCACATAGTCTGCCCGGTGTAAATCAAGCTGCATGCTCATCAGCCGCCTAAGCTTCACAGGCTGTTCTCCTTCATTTTTAAAAACAGCGCGCCTTGTAATCACATCGCAGTCTTCGTATACGTCATAATACAGTTCCAGCTTTGTTTTTCCTTCTTTGTCTGCCAGAACGACCTTGAGCTGTTCGGATTTGCCGTTTTCATCATATGCACCCGGAAGTGTCTGCAAGCCGCATTTTGTTTCGGAAATCTGTGCGCTCTCAAACAAAAAATCCGCCGTTGTACTGCCATCCGCATATTCTGTTTCAATAAACGGTTCACGGATATCGCCTTTTCCGTAAGATGACATTTCAAGACAGCAATCCTCCAATGAAAGATTTTCAAAACTGCTGTCATACGCAATCGTATTGCCCGGAAGAAATGCCCTTTTTTCCATCATTACGGTCTGCTGTGCATGAATCCGCCTTCCATAATACAAATGCTCCGGATGTCCGCTCTCCATGACACAAAATACATAAGACGTATGCCGTGTATGCAGTGCATACAGATTTTTTTCTATCGTAATCATATCGGAAATCCTTTCTTTATCATATATACCTTTTAAGCCCGCAGTGTATTGTTCATCTCCTCCATTTTACTCTCTGTCAGAATATATTTCTTGTGAAAATAAAACACAGCAAGTAACAGTCCTGCAATCGGAAGCACCGTCATTGTCATACGCAGTCCGACCAGCGAACCGCCTGCCTGTGCGGCTTCTCCCGCCACAACTGCCGTATCCTGACTTAAATGGCTCAGCGACAGGCACACGGATACAACCAGTGCCGCTACACCGGAAGCTAATTTTACAACAAATGTCTGCATAGAAAAAATCACGCTCTCGTCCCTGCGCTTATTTTTTAATTCACCATAATCCACGGTATTGGCAAGGAAAATGGTTGTAAGCACCAGTAACATGCCGTTTGCCGCAAAGATGAAAAATGCCGGAATAAACAGTATAAATACATTGGACATTGTTGTAAATACAAGCACCAGCAGCACTAAATATCCTGCTATCGCCATGGCAAAGCTCACGTAAAAAATGCGGATTGTATTTAAAAATTTACGCAGTAACGGAAACAGAATCATCATCGACAATATCTGTATTGCACCGCCAAAGGTGTTAAACAGCGTATAGCCGTTGTACCAGTCCGCACCGCCGAAATCATATTTAAAAAAGTAAATCACCAGATTGGACGTAATGTATACCGATGTATTAATCAGCACAATGGTAATAACAACCGTCATTGCCTGGTCATTTTGCAGTAATGCCTTAAACATCTGCTTTATGGACGGCGCATCGACATCAACCGTTGATTTTTCTTTGATATTCAGACAGGTAATCAGAATGAATACAAAAAACAATACGGATAAAATCAGGGCAAACCACTTAAAGCCCGTTCTTTCATTGCCGTTTCCGAAAAAGTAGACGCACTGCATAGTGATAACCGTTACCAGTGCAGAACCGACCCCTGCGCAGGAACGTGCGAGCGTGGAAAGATTTTCACGTTCCTTTCCTCCCTGCGTAAATGCCGGAATCATGGACCAGTACGGAATATCCATCATGGTATAGGTCACACCCCATAAAATGTATGTAACCGCCGCATAGGCTACCAGCCCGCCGCCGTCCAATGCAGGCGGTGCCGCAAACATCAGATACAACACGATGGCATTGAGCGCCGTTCCCACAAACAGCCACGGACGGAACTTCCCGAACCGTGTCCTTGTCTTTGCCACAATAACCCCCATAACCGGGTCATTAAACGCATCAAACACGCGCGCCGCCATTAAAATCATGCCCATTGCAATCGCGCTGACGCCTAAAATATCCTGATAATAATACAAAATATAACTTGCCGAAAACATATAAACCATGTCTTTTCCCACGGCGCCCAGTCCGTAAGAAGCCATTTCCCTTTTACTTAACATACCTTACCTACTTTCTGCGGCTGCCAGTTCCACCGCCTTGTATGCCCCATCATATATGCCTGCTTTTTTATTGGCTTCAATGCAGTTACACATCTGAAATAACAGCGTTTCTTCATTTAAAAACAACTCCAGCATTTGCAGTGTATGACCGGTGTCACGACATTCCAGCGTACCGTCACCGATTTCTGCCGAATGGACTGCACCCCACTGTTCATGTCCACCGACACGCTTGATAAACAGCTTCGGCACCGGATAAAATGCCAGTTCGCTCGGTTTCGTAACCAGCACATCACAGCTTCTCATCAAAAGATTGGTACAGTAAACCGCTTCAAATATATTTTCATGCCAGAATCCGTGGATTCCCGTGACTTCTCCCGTCAGGGCTTCCTCTGCAAACTTTTTTGTATTCTCCCAGTTGTTAAAATGTTCACAAGAAAGTGTCTTCATCTGCGGAATTTCTGCCTTTAACTGCTCCCATACATTTTTATAATCGCCCACATTGACATACAGTGCAGCACGTCCGTCCCTGATATGCGGTATTAAATAACGGATAATCTCCGCAAAAATTTCTTTCTGCGCACCCGCACCGCCAATCGTCAAAAGAAAGCGCATCGGTTTTTTCTGCATTTTGCGCGCCCGCCTTGCCGCACAGTCTTCTTCGATTCCCTGCACCAGCTCATGGTCAATGTAGTGGCCTGTATACACAAGGCTGTCCTTTGGCATTGGATTTAACACTTTGTTTTTATCCATGCCGTTTAAAATACGGTAGCCTTGGTAGGCAAAACGCGTCTGCACCGTATGAATACTGCCCTCCGACAAATGCAATGCCATTGGCCAGTTATCCGGCACGGCATTGATAACACGCTTCATGCCCGCATGCACCGCCGCCTGCGCCGGCCATACATGTGTGGCAATGACCGGAATTTCTTTTGGCACATTTGCAAATACAGCTGCCATCAGTTCCGCATTTTTCTGGTCTGATGCATTGTAAGAAAGCTTTCTAAAGCCCTCGTAATTCATCGGTTCCCAGACAAACCGGTTAAACAGACGGCTTTTCTGGGACAATCTTGACCCCAGTGAGTATAAATCATTCTGCGCACGGATAACCTTTGTACAGGTCGTATCTTCATAAGAATTCAAATCCATCCAGTACGGTACATAGCCCATTGCATGTGCCGCCGAAGCAATCGCCATGGAAATACGGTAATGACCGAAGCCCATGCGGATATTTCCCACAATAATGCCTTTTTCCGTATCAAAGGGTATCGTTTGATTTTTCTCTCCGGCTGTGCCGTGCTTTTTGGCAACACGCACATCGACAATGCCAAGCGTATCGCCAAGCACCGCATTTTTACAAAGCCGCACCGGATATTTTGTGCCGGTATCATCGCCATATTTTTTGATAAATTTTTTCTTAGAATGAATGGCATTTCTGTATGCCTTGCGGCCGATTTCATTGCCGTAAATGATTTTTGATCTGTCTTCCATAACCTTGCCCCTTTCTATGCCTTTTTCTCGATTCCGTCCAGTAAAATGCCAACCACTTCGCTTAACCCTTCCGTATAGGAAAGTCCACTGTTGACTAAAATATCACGCTGGAAAAACTGCTCCAGTGCGGCTTCCATCATCAATTTAAAAATGGATAAATTCACGGGACGGATACATCCTTCTTTTATTCCCTGTTCCAGCAGTCCCATCGTCATTTCCCAGCCGCCTTCCAGCCGCTGTTCTACCCTTGTGTATATTTCAGGATATTTTTCCTTGAGCAGATACAGCTTCGCAAAATTAATGTCTTTATAGCTGTCCGGCATGACACTGAGAATTGCCCTGATTTTCTCCACTGTGGACAATGCTTTATTTTCCAATATGGCACGCTCGCTTTCCTTTATCGTATCAAACAGGTAATCAACCATGGAAAGAAACAGTGAAGTCTTGTCTGAAAAGACCGTATATATGGTTTTCTTGCTCATGCCGAGGATTCCTGCAAGGTCATCCATGGTGAATTTCAATCCCTTTTGATTAAAGGCTTCTATCGTACCCTCTAAAATCTTCTGCTGCAGTTTTTGTTCCTGTATACTTTCTTTCATCGTTCCCTCCTTCTCCGTTTGTGTTTTGTGTAGTACTTTTGTTGGAAACTATTTTTTATTTTTTAGTTTCCATTATTATATCATATTTTATTTTTGTGCGTAATTGCTATTTTTATATGTATTTCTTTTTATTTTTTGTGCATGTATCACATATTTTTGTTCGTATTTTTCATAATCTTCCACTATATTTTGCACCTGACAACCGCAATGATTTTAGGCTTTTGCCCCTGATAGTTTTGTATTAAATAAAAAGACTCCACAGCCTATGAATTTCTCCGGCTGTGGAGTCTTTCTACCTATTATATAGGGTTATTTATCAGCATTTTTGACATTTCATCAAAATGCCTTATAAGTTGTACAATCACAATTTGCAGTTACAGGTTATCCTTCAATGGCAATATACTTATCACCCTTGACCGGTGCCTTTTCTTTCTTTGGAACAGAAAGTTTTAAGATACCGTCCTCGTATTTTGCCTTGATATCTTCCTGTGTCAGGTCTTCACCAACAAAGAAGCTTCTGCTCATTGCGCCGGCATAGCGCTCCTTGCGGATATATTTGCCGTCTTTCTTTTCTTCATCTTTGTCAAGACCTTTAGAAGCACTGATGGTCAGATAGCCATTTTCAAGGCTGGCACTGATTTCATCTTTCTTAAAGCCCGGCAAATCAATATCTACTTCATAACCGCTTTCCGTTTCCCTGACATCTGTTTTCATAACATTAGAAGCGTGCTTACCATATAGAACCTTGTCTACATCCGGGAACTTAAATCCATTCATAAAATCATCATTAAATAAATCTTCTCCAAAAATACTAGGCATTAACATAAGTCATCTCTCCTTTTCTAAAATCGCTGCTCATTTACCTGTTACTCTGGAACCGGGATGTTTTAAAACAAATTCAATTTCTTTATTTGTTCCTTTCCTTTGTTCTAGTTGTACTATAGCACTTATTATTAGCACTGTCAATAGGTGAGTGCTAATTTTTTTTAATTTTTTTGTGTACCAGATGATCCGTCAAAAAGCCTGCGGCTGTTATGAACATTTATATCGTTGAATAAACTGTTCTTTTTCACAGGGTCTGCCATAATAGTATCCCTGTAAATAATCAACCTGCATTTCTTTCATTTTAAGGCTCCATTCTTTTTTTTCAATGCCCTCTGCACATATCCTGACATTAATACTATGTACCATCGGAATGATGTTTTTATACAATTCATAATCTCTTGCATCATTCATCGCCTTTGCAGTAAAATCCCTATCCATTTTCACATAGCTGGGATTCATGTCGCGTATGCAATGAAAATTAGAATAACCCGTTCCAAAATCATCAATTACAAAGCTGATATGGTTCTCATCCAATACTTTCCTGAACCTACAGAATACCGGTGTCATATCCATAAATCCACTTTCCGTCATTTCAATACATATGGAATCCGGTTGTAAATCATATTTTTTAATCACATCCAATATATCTCTTTCAACATTGCCATGCATAATCTGAACATATGAAACATTTATATTCATCTTAAAATCAGGAATATATTGCTGCATTTCACAACATGTTTTCGCTGCTTCATCTAATATATATCTTCCTGCCGGGATAATTAACCCGGTTTCTTCCAGTAATGGGATGAAGTCTACTGGTGAAACTGTCTCCGTATCTTCTTCAGAGGTCATTGAGAAACGCATAAGCGCCTCTGCACCAATAACCCGCTCTGAGCTGCAATCCACAATTGGCTGGTAATACACCTCAAAGCCGTTGAATCCATTCACAACAGAATTACGGAGTGCCGCTACTATCTTTCCTGTTCTTAAAAAGCTCTCGTAGTCGTTATCATCAAATATATAGAATCCATTTTTTCCCATTTTTTTGGCTTTTTTAAGGACAAATGCAAATTTCTTGCGGCACTCCTCGTAGCCTTCGCAAAATGTTACCGCATCCACAACACCTACCGAAATCGAAAAAACAGCCTCGTAGTTTTCAGATACTATAAACTTATACAGTCTGTCATCTATCTTTTTCTTAAGCTCCGCGGCATAGTCCTTTGAAGAATGTTCCAAATCAACAATCACATACTGGTCGGCTACAAGATGATATATCCTCTGTTTATCAGAAAGACATTCCTTCATGCAGTCAGCTACACTTTTCAGAATATAATTGCCGTAAGCCGCTCCACGTGAACTATTGATTGCTCCAAAATCATCTATTCCTATATGCATAAGAAATCCCTTAGAAAGGTGTGTCTTCTGCGAGCGCATATAGGCATTAAATTCAGGACCTCCAAGCAATCCTGTGACATTATCTGCTCTTCTTTGATTGCCAGTCTCTTTCATGCAGCCAACCAAATATTGTGCGTTCCCTTGTGAATCATCAATCACTATACCGCGGCAGTTAATCCATACCGGCATATCTTCTTTATCAAGCCATCTGTAATGAAGATTATGTACCTTTTCTTTTCCTTCATATATAGCCGCAAGGTGCTCCTGGAGCATCTTACGGTCTTCTTCATAAACCAACTGTAAAACATCATTAGTAAAATTATTCATAACATTATCCGATATCTTAAAACGGTTCACAGCCGATTCAGACAATTCTATTGTATTATTCTGCAAATCATATACATATAGATAATCATCCATACATTTTGCGATTATTTCTAATAAAGTTTCTTTTGGCAGCTTACCAAATACCTTAAATATATTCTCACTCACAACAAGAACCTTTCTTTCCTAATCGTATCATAAGATACCAAAGTTAAAAGTCCTAACCCCACATGAACCTGCTCATAAGTGGAATCAGGCCTTTTATGCCCCAATATCATTATAATTCTCTTTTAACCTTTAGAATAACTTAAATCTGTTTACACGCTCATTCATCTTATCTGCACCCTCTGAGAGATTAATACTAATTGCTGTATTCTCTTCTGATGATGCTGCTGTACTCTGTACAACACCTGAAAGCTGCTCGATTCCCTGTCCGATCTGCTCTAATGATTCTGCCTGCGAATTGGCTTTCTCCATTGTGTTCTCTGCTATTTCTGCAAAAGAATCCATGTCCGAAATAATCTGATTGAAAGCTTCTGCCGTTGTAATTGTAACTGCATTTCCTCGTTGAATTTCAACTAAAGTTTTATCGATTAAATCTCTTGTATTTACCGCTGACTTAGCACTGTCTGCAGCAAGTTTTCCTATCTGATCTGCTACTACCGCAAAGCCCTTACCTGCCTCACCTGCCCTGGCAGCTTCTATCGAAGCATTAAGAGCTAACAAATTAGTCTGTGAAGCAATATCTTCAATATCTGTAATAATATTACCTATTTCCTTAGATATTTCTGTAATATGTTCCATCTCTGTCAACAGAACATTCATTTTTTCCTTTTCTTCATTCGCTTTGTTCGCAGAAGCTTTTACACGTTCAGATGCATTTTTTGTTTCCTTTGCAGTATCTACAGCAAGGTCAACAACTGTATCTATTGTTGCATTCAATTCCTGAATAACTCCGGCCTGTTCCGTTGCACCATCTGATAAAGACTTTGATGCACTTTCAACTTCCTTTGCGTTATGTGTAACCTGTTCAGCAATACCGCTAATTTCTGACAATGTACTGTTAAAGCGTTTTAAAATATATACAAGTGACTCTTTCAATTCTGAAAAATCACCCAGAAACGGTGTAATATCATCACCATTTCTTGTCAAATCACCCTGAGCTATCAATTTAACCTCCTGAGAAATCTCACGGACATAATCTGAAAGAATATTCATTGCTTCTTTCAGCATTCTTATTGTATCTCCGAACTCATCATCTGATTCGTAAGTAAGCATTTCTATATTAGACAGTTCACCTTTTCTAAGACTGGCAACTGCTGCATCTATCTGCTGTACCGGTTCTGTTATTGAATCTGTAATTATCTTTCCGATAACTGTTGCAACTACTGCAATCGCGATTCCTGTTACAATAATGACAATAAAAATAATAATAGTACAGATGTTGGCAAGTGTTTTCGCATTATCTAATTCCACCTGGAAATCATCATGTAATGTATTTAATTGTTTTACAAATGACATATAGCTTTCATATGCACTTCCGATCATAATCTTCGCTGCTTCAGCCTGTTTATTATCTCTACTCAATTTGTATACTTCATCTGAAGTTGATAAGTATTCTTCCCACGCAGAAGTTGCCTTTTCGTAATCGGCTTTTCCTTGCTGTGCTTTCTTATTTGAATTAATTATCTCACCTAACTTAGCTGTCGCGTCTTTAATCTGACTTTCTATATTATCATTTTCTTTTTCACACGTAGCCATAGCTGCGGCATCTGATTCTACAAGATGCTGATACTGCTTGATTCTATACTTAGCAGTCATTGTTTCTAATTCCTGCAGATACTCAAGTGAAGGAGACCACACTTCCGTAATATGACGTATATTCGAACGAATCACTAATGTCGATACAAGTGCCACCAGTACGAAAAACGCTGTCATAACTAATACCGACGTCCGATATACCTTCAATTTCGCTGCAACTTTTAAATTACCTATCCATTTTTTTAACTTTGACATATGGTTTCCCTTTCTTTCGTTTTTTGAATGAATTTTTTTACTGAATTTCATTGTAAAAAGCTCAGAAACGACCGAAATTCCCCAGCTTTATAATTGTCTCTCAGGAGATTGTTTAAAAAATATCACAATCTAGTTTGAAATGCAATAAAATTTTTTATTTTTTTTTGTATTTTTTTGTTTTTTTTTGTTTTTTTGAAGCCTAATCTAATATGGATTTTAAAATTTCCGCCTGTTGTTCTCTTTCCATAACAGGATTTTTTGAGAGTTGTTTATTTCCTATAATATAAACAACTCTCGAAAATTCTAAGCGCTTTATGCAATATTCTGCTTCAGGCACGTCTTAATATCATCTTCCGCGTTGCTGATTGCGCGGATATGAAACGTATCCACCAGATACTGCAATACATTCGGGCTTAAAAAGGCAGGGAGTGTCGGTCCTAAATAAATGTTTCTGACGCCAAGGCTTAACAGTGCGAGCAAATCCGCTACTGCTTTCTGCTCATACCAGGACACAATCATGGAAAGAGGCAGTCCGTTTACATCGGTATTAAACGCATCGGCAAGTGCAGTGGCAATGCGTACCGCCGAATAAACATCGTTACACTGTCCGACATCCATCAGACGCGGCAATCCGGCAATTTCACCAAAGTCCAGCTTATTAAACCGGTATTTTCCACATGCCAGTGTCAGAATCACACAGTCCTGCGGCACCATTTTTGCAAATTCCGTATAATAATTTCTTCCCGGTCTTGCGCCGTCACAGCCGCCGATTAAAAAGAAATGACGGATTGTTCCGTCCTTTACGGCTTCTACTATCTTTTCAGCACAGGTCAGCACCGCCTGATGTGCAAAACCCACTGTAATTTCCTTTTCTTCTTCATCATCGGAAAATCCACCTAATGCCAATGCCTGTTCAATGATTTCATGAAAATCCTTTTCGCCGTTTTCCTTTTTAGGAATATACTTTACTCCTTCCCAGCCGACAACATTGGTGCTGTAAATCCTGTCCTTATACCCCTCACGCGGACGCATCAGACAATTTGTTGTCATTAAAATACAGCCCGGCAGATTGTCAAATTCTTTCTGCTGGTCCTGCCATGCACCGCCAAAATTGCCCACCAGATGCGGATATTTTTTCAATCCTTCATAGCCGTGACCCGGCAGCATTTCCCCATGGGTATAAATATTAATACCTGTGCCTTTGGTCTGTTCCAGCAGCATTTCCAAATCTTTAAAGTCATGTCCCGATACGATGATAAACGGTCCTTTTTTTCTACGAACACTCACCTTATGCGGATACGGATTGCCATAAACGCTAGTGTTCGCTTCATCTAACTGTTTCATTACCTCTAATGCCATTTCACCGGTACGCATCGTCATCCGGATTAATTCTTCCACCGTCAGCGCATCGTCTGTAAGTGCTTCCAGTCCGTAAATATAAAAATCATCGACCTGTGTGCTGTAATATCCCAGTTCTCTTGCCTGATGTCCGTATGCGCTGATGCCTTTTAATCCATAAAGAATCGTCTGTCTTAATGAACGGATATCTTCGTCAAGTTCTTTGTCATACATAATTCCTGCCATCGGCGCATCTTTCAACATTTCACTTTTCGTTTCCGGCAGATTATAAACTGCTGCCGGGCGGTTGATTTCTGCCTCTGTCTGCTCGCGCAATTCTTCCTTAATGTTTTGCGATACCTTTAATAATTCCACATGTACATCTGCATCAAAATTTACATTTGTAAGCGTTGTAAAAAGAACGTTTTCCAAAAAACGCACCACTTCTTTAGGCGCATGTTCCCCTGTTTCCAATAATTTTTTTGCATAACAGCAGATTCCCTTTGCCTGATAAATCAGCAAATCCTGCAAATTTGCGATTTCCGGTGTCTTTCCACAGACACCCATTTTCGTACAGCCTTTTCCGTTTGCCGTCTGCTCGCACTGATAGCAGAACATCTCATACCCCAAATCCATGTTATTACTCATTTTCCTCTCCATTCCTACCACATTTGCAGTAAATTCATTCTTTCAGATATCAGTATTGCCATTCTTTGAAACTGCATACACTGTTTATAAAATCTAATTTGTTAAAGTTTTATGATTTCCTGTATTCTCCATTGACATTCCTACCAAAATACTATATTATAGTACCAATATACTATTATCTGATAATCATTACTATTATTTATTGCAGACCAAATGAAAGGATTTCATATGAAAATTAAACACACTTTATATATTATCCTGCTGACAGCTTCACTGATCCCGCTTTATATTTTTGCTTCTGTCATGATTGTACAGAATAATAAAAACACTAAAAGCATGATGCAGGAAAATCTGCGCTTTATCAGTGAATCTACCATATCCAGTATCGAGAGTTTTTGTGAAGCCCGTAGAGATACGATTGATATGATTACCCAGTATGAAATGATACAGGATGCTGTTCATTCCAGTCTGGATGGCAGCATTTCAGATGATGATTCCATTTCCTATATTAATAATATGTTATGGGAGCGAAAAACCCATTGTGATTTTTTACAGAGTCTTTTCATTATTGATACCAATTTTAACATTGTTGCATCCAGTGAAAATATTACTGCTTCAACTTCAGATTATTTTGTCCATGCTGATTCAGACTCTTTAAACGGCAATTTCATAATTTCCGATGCCTACCAGCGGTTAATTGATGGTGAAATGACTACTGTTGTTGCTGCATACTCCGGTATTTTTGACCTTAATACACAAAACATAATTGGCTATGTTGTAGAAGAAATTCCGACTTCATACTTTGACAACTACCGCTCCAATACAACTTTATGGGAAAACGGGCTGCTCTATCTTATTGATAACAATAACTTTTTTATCACTGCCGGCAATCCGGATGAATCTACTTCCGATTCATTGACTGATGCCAATGACAACGCCATATGGCAGAAAATTACTGAACATTTATCCTGCACCAATCATTCTAACACTTCCGGACAATTTTATTTTAACGTTTCCGGAAATGAATACGCGATATATTATGCACCGTTTCATTACACAGACTGGATGATTTTTATTACTATTGATTTAAGTTCTTATCAGAAAATGAAAACTGCCTACCGCATCCTGCTTGGCACAACAGTTCTTTGGACTTCCGTTGTCCTTTTACTGGTACATTACCTGATTACGAAAAAAATAACCAAACCGGTACACCTGATTTCCGGCACTCTTGAAAATGTCCAGCTGCAAAAAAACTATGCACTACGTATTCCGTATGATAAAAATGATGAACTTGGTAATTTATCCAATAAAATTAATGCACTATTAGCCTATGCTGAAGCCAATGAAGTACATCAGCAGGAATATCAACGATATCTTACCAAAAAAACACAGTTAGACCCGATGACACAGCTTTTCAATAAAAATGCCATTGAAAATAAAATACATGCTATGATTGAACAGGCAAACGACACACATACCCGCATTGCCGTCGGCTTTCTGGATATTGATAATTTCCGTGACTATAATACACTCTACGGACATCAGGAAGGCGACCGCGTTATCCGCTTTGTTGCCTCTATTTTAAAAGAAAACATTAACGGAATTGTCGGCAGAAACGGTGGTGACGAATTTCTTTTCTGCCTTGCCGCAGTCGATTCAAAGACAACTATTGAAAATGAAATCCGTACAGTTTTTGAAAAACTACAGGAAGGTCTTATAAACTTAGAAACCGGTGAACGAATGTCTATTCCCTGCAGTATCGGCATTTTTGCTGAAAACGGCAGTCAGCTGCATTACAGCTATATGGTACAGGGTGCTGATGCAGCGATGTATCAGGCGAAAGAACTGGGCAAGAACACCTACTATCTTAATTACAATTAAAGGACAACTTATCGTGCAACCGCTTTAATCACACACTTTCTATATTCTAAACAGTCAGTATAAAACAAGAGAAACGATATGATACTATCAAAGTTTTACCTCGTCTGTTATCATATCGTTCCTCTTTTAATTCTATGTCAGTTTCCAACTTTTTTACAATTCCCGAAGCATTCCTGTCTTTTTCATTACCGGACGTAATGCCAGATAAATAATCGTTGCTACAATCACTGCTATGACTGCATTAACCGATGTTGTAATCGCACCGATTTTTGCAAGTGCCTTGGCAAGGTCCTGCGGAACACCAAGCAGATAGGATTTATAAAAATATCCCACAACCGGGTCTGCCACAATATTAAATGCCATACCGCATACACTTGATACAATCGTTGCAACGGTTACATACTTTGCTGAATGGTCTTTTGAAAGATGGAACAGCTTATGTGCTACAAATCCTACAATCAGACCGATACAAAGCTTTAAAATAAAGGTCTTTGGTGCGCTCGTTACATACGCCGTTGTCAAATCGCTGATTGTCATACCGACTGCTCCGGCTAAACCGCCCCATGCACCACCGATTAACAATGCCGCTAAAACACAGAATACATTACCGAAGTGAAACATTGTTTTCTCTGTTCCGACCGGAACATCAATTTTAATAAATGTTGCACCTACATAACATAATGCTGCACACAGCGCTGCCTGCGCCAATACCTTTGTATCAACCGGTTTACGCTCTCCCTTGGACACGATATTACAAATCCCCGCAATCAATACAATCACACCTGCAATTGCAACTAATAATGATACTGCATATGCCGTGTTACCCTTCTGTACATAATTGTGAAAACACAATACCAGACCGATTACAAAAATCACAGCGCCTGCAGCTGCTTCAATAATACTTCCTGACTTTTTCATCATCCTCATCCTCCATTTCTTTTGCTTCGGATAAGAATAAGCTTTTACTGGCAATTATGAAATCACCAATTTGAATTTTATTTATATAGCCAGTTTATTTTTGTTTTATGGTCAGTTTACTTTACTGATACTCACGAATTAAAAACATCGGCTTGATTGCCATAACTTCATCATATTCTTCCTGCTCTACTGCCACGCTGGAATTTAATGCTTTTAAATCACTCTTTAAAACTTCAAGTGCCTTTTCGATGGTCGTTGCACGACCTTCCTGCATAATATCAATCATTCTCTTTAACACGACCGGATGTGCATACCATGCCGGAACCGGAAAGTCCGGATATTGTCTGATGTACTGCTGCATTTCATCAACAGCCTGTTCCAAATGTGTTTCAATGTACTTTTTATTGTTTCTTGCAGTCGGTAAAACATTGGCACTGGAAAAGAAGAAAATGGAAGCCAGTCCAAACAACAGGAAATACATTGCAAATCCAGCATGTGTAATCAATGCGTAGATACCATACAGCAATGCCGCTGCTCCCAACAGCGTAATGCTGAGTGCTACCCATTTATATGCCGGATTACTTCTGTCATACACTCTTTTTCTTTTTGCCCCTGCACTTAATGCAATACTTAATTCTTCATTCTTATTCAGATACTGCATACAATTCTCTAATACGGCAATATTCTCCTGTGCTTCTTTTGTCAGAACCTTTGCTTTTTTCTTTGCTGCAAGACGTTCTTTTTCTTTCAGTCTTTTTTCCGCTTCTGCGCTGTGAAGCCGGATTTCAGGATGTGTCTGTTTTAAATAGGCTAATAAAGAATCGACATTTTCTTCAAATTTGAAATTGCACTGCTTTTCTTCGCCATTGTCATATTCCACAACCAGATACGGAATCGTTGCAAATAATCCCTTTCCTGTGAATCCGCCTTTGCTCATCGCAACTCTTTTAAATACTCTTTTTACGGAAGTGAGCGGAATGTAATATCTTCTCTCAAAATAAAAACTGTTCAGATAAATCGCTTTTTCTCCCACTCCGCATGGTCCAAACTTTCTACAATGCTTTTTATCCTGCGCCAATTCTTCCTTTTCAAGCGATTCTTTTCCTAAACAACGTGGTTTCCACAACATACAACCAGCCCCTTCCTTCAGTCATTGTTTCTTTGGTGTGTCCTTTCTATTCTTTCTATTATTTCACCAAAGAATAAAGACGGGGAGCCACACGAAACATCGTCTGCTTTCAACTATTTTCATGTGGCATCCCCTTTAATCTAAATTATTTTATCTTTTATGTACCTCTGTAAAATGCATTTACAGATTTTCTAAACGCCTACTGTTATGCAGCTTCTTTTGGCTGTTTCTTTGTTGCATACATGAAGATGCCAAAGAATACAATTGCTAAAATGATACCTGCCGGGTAAGCTACTGTTGTACCGAGGTTCAAGCACTCCGGTGCATAGAAGAAATAGGTCATAGATACGGCACTCATAAAGGTTGCCGGTACTACGGTAATCCAGTAATTCTTCTTTTCTCTGAATAAGAACATACTTGCTGTCCACAATACAATCATAGCGAGTGTCTGGTTTGTCCAGCTGAAATATCTCCAAACGATTGTATAATCCAGATGTCCGACAACTGCACCAACTGCTAAAAGCGGTACACATAAGATCAGTCGTTTTGTAAACTTAGACTGGTCAACCTTAAACCAGTCTGCAAGAACCAGTCTTGCACTTCTGAATGCTGTATCACCTGATGTAATCGGGCATACAATAACACCAATCATTGCAAGGGCAACACCGACACCGCCCATTGTCTTAGAGCATACATCGTAAATTGCTGCGGACTGTCCATTTGCAAGAATGGCACTTAAACCAGTACTTAAACCATCTGTTACTGCATAGATTGAACAACCTGCTGCTGCCCAGATTAATGCGATAACACCTTCTGCAACCATCGCACCATAGAATACGAAATGTCCCTGCTTTTCAGACTTCATACAACGCGCCATCAGTGGTGACTGTGTTGCATGGAAACCGGAAATCGCACCACACGCTACGGTGATAAACATAACGCTCCAGATTGGTGTTCCCTTCGGGTGCATATTGGTAAAGTGTGACCAGATTTCAGGAATCTGATAATCTGAATGTGTAAAGACACCAATAATAACACCTAATGCCATGATGATTAAGCAGATACCGAATACCGGATAAATACGTCCGATAATCTTATCAATTGAAATAAATGTGGCAATGAAATAGTATGCAAGAATAATCCACAGCCAGAATTCTGTACTTGCAACAATTCCTGATACATTGCCGTTCTTAAATAATGTAACAATTAATCCGGCCGGTCCTACTGCGAATACGGTACCTACCATAACGAGTAAAACCACACTGAAGATTCTCATAACATTCTTCATGAATCCGCCCAGATAGATACCGCAGACTTCTGAAATAGAAGCACCTTCGTTTCTTTCTGAAAGCATTCCTGAAAAATAATCATGTACACCGCCGGCAAATATTGTACCGAAAGTAATCCATAAGAATACAACCGGTCCCCATAAAGCACCCTGCATCGCACCAAAGATTGGTCCTAAGCCCGCAATATTGAGGAGCTGTACCAGAAACAGTTTCCACTGCGGCATTACTACATAATCAACACCATCGTTAATCTTTACCGCAGGAGTTTCTCTGTCATCCGGTGCAAACGTATTCTCTACAACCTTACCATAGACAAAATAGCCGCCGATTAAAAGAAGCAGACAAATGAAAAAACTAATCATAGCTTTTCCCTCCTTACTTTAAATATTCTATTGTTCACAGTACTGATCTCTTAATCATTATTATAGTCATCTTTCGATAAAATGCAACATTTTAGTTCAAAAAAAACGCCGAAAAATTTCGACGTTTTTTGTGCATTTTTAATATTTTTTATAATATTTTTATCTATTCTATTGGTTACTTTTTTGTACTTTTACGGATTTTTTAAGCCCATCAACGTAACGCTCCTGCTGCTGTTCCTGCCTTTTTTGGGCTGCACTTTTCTGTACGGACCGGTTCGCACAGATACCTATTATCATAAATAAAATCAATATTATTATGGAAATGAGCATCTGCTTAAACTGGCACCGGTTAATCCGGTATTCTTCGTATACCGCACCGTAGCTCTGAGACGTATAATTCATATACAGATCCATATAATCTTCTAACCCGTTTGTCTGGTTCTCCAGCAGCTTGTTTAAATTTTTTTGTTTCTGTGTCTTTTTGTTTTTATAGGAAATAATGTGTAAATTTCTTATAAAAGATTTTTTCTGCTTCCACTCTTTTTTCTCTATCAGTTGCTCATAGCCTTCTGCTTTAAACTGCTGTTCAATAAGAAACAGTGTTTTTCTTTGCAGCCCCCACATCCGGCAGATTCTGTCCTGCATTTTTTCGCAGAATTCCTGCTGTTTAAACAGTTGTCTATACCGTTCCCGGTTAAAAAATATATTCCATGCTTCCTCCGTGTTTCTCAGATACGGATTCATAATGATATATTCAATCTCTTTTAAGCACTGCTGCTCCGGTTCGTCCTTTCCGACTTCCGCAAAATCATATTCAGAATCAGATACAATTTCAGATTCAACTTCATCCGGCGTACCGGCAATTTCCAAATCCGGTGTTGTTCCCGGTTCTGATGTAACACTGGACATACTGCCTGTATTTTCCCATGACGGCACATTCGGTTCTTCTGTCATTCCCGCATTTTCAAAAAATCCCGGCATATCCCGTTTTTCAAAACCGCTGCCGGACTTTTGGGATTCCTGTACCGACTGCGGCACCGTTTCCATCCGCTTTGCCGCTCTTGCCTGTCTGAGCGCACTTTTATAAGCTTTTTGAAGCTGCTCAAATTCTTCGGGTGTATCCTCAGGATGATACTTTTTTACCTGACGGGCATACGCCGCCCTAATCTCTGAAATTTCTCCTGTCGGCTCAATTTCGAGCCATTCCCATATAGATTTATTCATCGGTATCTTCCTCTTCTTTCTGCCAGAACGTTTCATCATACGGTCCGAAATCGACCTGATTCTGCTCTATATAGTCCAATATCGCCATAATGCGTACATATTCCTGCCGTACTTTTCTGCCTTTTGTGTTTATCAGAAGTTCCTTAAAATACCGCAGGCACTCCTGAATAACCTGACGGTTCTTTGGTGTCGTCTGCTCATACAGTCTTTCCGCCTTTTCAAATAACAGACGGTTCTCCTCTTTTTCCCACGGGTGTAACGGCATTTTTTCTAACTGCTCCACCCGTTTTTCCAGTTCTTTTTCCGACAGTCCGATTTGCTTATTGACGATGACTTTATGGACTTTTTCAACGGATGACTCTATATTGACATCTAAAATGCCATTGATGTCATAAATAAACGTCACCTTGACAACCTGTTCTCCTTCCGGTGCTTTCGGCAGTCTTTTTAAGTTTATTTCCCCAATTTTTAAATTGTCCGATGCCTTTATATTTTCTCCCTGATAAATCGGAAAGTTCATGGTTATCTGATTGTTACGGACCGTTGTGTAATACATCGTCCGCTTGCAGGGCAGTGTTTCATTTTTCTCAATAACCGGCGAAAAACTGCCGTCATAGAGTTCCGTACCGAGCGAAAACGGGCAGATATCCGTTAAAAGCATATCTTTAATATCACCGGTGCGCTCTTTAATCGCCGCTGCCATACCGACACCGTATGCTACACTCTCATCGGGATTTTCCTCCAGTACCACAGGCACTTTGTCGCCAAGCAGTCCTTTAATATACTGCTGTACCACGGGCATTTTGGACGATCCACCGACCAATATGACTTTGTCGAGTTCCTCTAATTCGATTCCCACCATATTGATGACCTTTGCGATTGGTTTTGCCATTCTTGAAAACAGCTCCGCTGAAAGATGGATCAGCCTCTGATTGGTCATTTTCAGCGTATAGGCTTCGCCTTTAATATACACCTGCCGCTCTGCTTCATTTTTATCGGTCAGTTCTTTTTTTACTGCCTCTGCCTCTTTTAAAACATTTTCCTGCTCATTTTTCGTTAAATATGCTTCTGAAATCTGATTCTGCTCATAAAAATCCTGCGCAATGATTTCATTAAAATCTTTTCCGCCTAAATAATTATCTCCGGCAACTGCCTGTATTTCCACGACATTGTCAAATGCTTCCACCAAAGATACATCTAACGTACCGCCGCCGAAATCGAACACGATAAAGCTTTCTGCGCCTTTTTCTGCCGTATGATGCTTTAATGCCACCGCTGACGGCTCATTAATCAGACGTTCTACCTTTAATCCTGCAAGTCTGCCTGCATTTTTTGTGGCATTGCGCTTATTATCGTCAAAATACGCCGGCACACTGATAACCGCTTCCGTCACTTCTTCGCCCAGAAACTTTTCCGCATCTTCTTTTAATCTTCTTAATACAAATGCCGAAAGTTCTTCTGCACGGTATTTTTTTCTGCCGTTTCCGTACAGAAAATTTGTGCCCATATTTCTTTTAAATTCACGGAACGTATCATACGGCTGTGTTGCAAGCATTTCTTTTGCCACACTGCCCACAAATACCTCTTGATTTTTTCCGATGCTGACAACGGATGGTGTAAGATACTCTCCAAATGCATTCGGAATCAGCACTACTTTTCCGTCCTGCCAGACGCCCGCCAGACTGTTTGTTGTTCCCAAATCAATGCCAATGACTGCCATTTTTTCTCCCCCTTTTTATCCTTTATCTTTTTGCCTTTAATTTCCTGCTTTAAATTAGTTTCCCATATCTTTTAAGCTCTGGAGCAGTTCCAAATCGCTGTCCTTCACCTTAATATTCGATGTTATCGGTGCTTCGCCCGGTCTTTGCACAGTTATTTCAATCACCGTTCCTTCTTCGATTCCTCTTGAAAAAACTGCCTTTAAAAACGCTGCAAATTTCGGATGGTTTGCCGTAAATTTATTTTTTGCATTCATTAATTTCATCATTGCTGCCGGATTCATCATGTTTGTTCTCCTTTTCTGTGTCCTGCATTTTAAATATAGTCTTTTAGTTCTTCATTTACAATTTCCTGAATATCCTGCCGCCATTGCCAACGTACCTACTTTTTTATCGTTCATCCACACCTGTAAACTTTTATAATTGTTCATTAATAACCTCCTGAATGGATGAATAGCCTTTCTTTGCAAACAATGTGTCAAAATCATTTTCACAGCCCAATGCAAAACTGATTTTAATAAGCGCCGACAATGTTTTTTTCATATACTTTCCTTTTTGTCTATATTTTCACGCAATTTTTCTTATAATTAAAAATTATATCATATTGCTTTGCCACTGACAATAAAAAAAGAGTGAATACGTTTTAATATACTCACTCTTTTTTGCCGCCTTACCGGTGGTTCTAATTTCTTCGTTTAAGGAGTCACACGCCCCATTTGACAGTCTAAGCTTTCATATTGAATCGTTAGAACTTTTTAAACACTTCGACATAATTCTGAAGCTTCTGTCCGATTTCCGTATTTTTTGCAGCATCTTTTTCAATATCATTGATAGAATCCACAATACCGCCGACGCTGTCTGCCGCATCATTGACGCCCTGACTGCTTTCGTCAATTGTCGTTGAAATGTCACTGATACCCGAATTCATTTCTGCCATGGTATTTTTGAGTGTTTCTGCATTTACCGCAAAATTTTCCAGAATATCGTTGACCTTTGCCGCATCATCACGGTATTCATTGGTAATCGCTGCAAATTTTTCATAGTCTGCCAGAATACTTTCATCGACATAAGCAAGCAGTTTTCCTGAATTGCCTGTCAGATCTTTTACACTGTCAATTACTACCAGACTGATTTCCTGAATACTGTTAGCAATCTTTCTGCTGTCCTCTGCCAGTTCCCTGATTTCTTCTGCAACAACTGCAAATCCTTTTCCGGCATCTCCGGCTCTTGCTGCTTCAATCGAAGCATTGAGTGCCAGCATATTGGTCTGTGATGAAATGCTTAAAATGTCTTCTGTCAGTTCCTGAATCCGTGCCACCTGCTTACTGTTTTCAATCGACTGGTTTAAACCGTCTTTAATCTGTGCTACCATATCGTTTGTGCTTTGTCTTCCCTGCTCGGTATCTTCACGGTAGCGCACAGATTTTTTCTGAATCCGGGCAGTAATTTCATTTCCCTCTGTAATCTGGTCCGTTACATTCACAATTGCATGGAAAATGTTGTCTGACCCTGCGCTGAGCTGTTCTGCCGTTGCTGAGATTTCCTGCATGCTCGCTGCCATTTCTTCCATAACGGCGGATACACTGCCTGCATTGTCATTGACTGCCGTAATCTGACCGTTCATATTTGCGGAAGCTTCCTGTAGGGCATCGGATTTACTTTTAATATCTTTCATAATCAGCTGTAGCTTTTCAATAAATGAATTGATTCCGTCAACCAGTTCCCCGATTTCATCTTCGGATTTCACTTCAATTCTCGCCGTTAAATCACCATTACTTTCTTCAATATTTTTGATAATATCATTCAGCTGGCGGTTTGCTGACTTTAACGGCTTGATAATAAACATAATCATCACGATAATGGCTGCGCCGATGACCAACATGATTGCCAGAATGACCGCATATACCATAATAGACTGGCTGTACTGCTCATTTAACTGGCTTGATGCTTCACTGACCTGTGCACTGATTAATGTATTGAGATTATCTGCCGCTGTTTCAAGTCTTGAAGTAATACTGTCGTCACCCTCTGCTGTCAGTTCAAAATAATCATCCATGCTGTTGCTGTCACTGCTTAATACGGACTGGATTTTAGTGCTGTATTCTTCATATACGCTTTCATATTCTTCCAGACCGGCTAACACTTCTGCATTACCGAATGCTTTCACCGCTGTTTCTAAGGCTTCAAAAGATGCCGTCAGATTCTGGATTTCATTTTCCATATTGGTCTTCATATCCGAAGCATTATCTGTCGCATTTCCCGCCGCCTGCGCGCCTGAACCGCCTGATACGGTGTTCTGCTGATTTGACATGCCCGTGGTATCCTGCGTGCCCTGCTGGCTGTCACCCTGCATCATCTGCATGTTTTCTGACTGTCCGCTCTCAGACTGTGCATTTTCCGACTGCATATTTTCTGCCTGCGGCATGGCATCTGATGCGTTCTGTGTACTGTCTGGCGCCAAACCTGCGTTATTCTTTTCCATTTGGTTCTGCATTCTGAATGCCGCCGAACTGTTTGCGTATTTCTGCACTTTTTCAATAGAGGTCGAAGTGTCCGCCATTAAAGTAACGGCTTCCATACACTCATTGGAAATTTTCTGGCTTTTCTTATTCATGCTGTGGATAAATAAAAAGCCTAACAATACGCTTGCAATGCCGGCGGCAAATAAAATGCCTGCCAGTACCAGTATTTTTGCACTGATTTTCTTTTTCATCTTCATTTCCTCATCTACCGGATTATCACTGTCCCGATATTCTTTCTTCTGTTGATTTTCCGCAGCTTCCTGCGATTCATTGGTATGAATATATCAACGGAATGTGATGAAAAAATGATTGATTTGTGTTTATTTCATGAACCGCAAAAAAATGGTGTGGAACAAAAGCCCCCAACTATGATATCTACGGATTGTTCCGTGCTGCGCACTCCCACAATCCTACCCAATATTCGCATATCGTGGGACTATCATCCCACTTTTATGCTCATATTGGGGCGGGTCACAAGGTCATTCACCCACCTATGAGCAAGCTCATGTGGGTTTAGAGCTTTTGACCCTGATATCATAAAATCTTGAATACAGGAGATTTTCTATGAATGAAGAATTACAATGGTGTTTTGCAAAATCTCTTGCAGGACATGACAAAGAAACTGTATATATCATAAAAAAGATGGATTCTGAGTATGCATATTTGACGGACGGTAAGAATAAGCTTATAGACAGCCCGAAGAAAAAGAAAATAAAGCATATTCAGGTTATCAAAAAAAAGGACAGCAATTTAGAGTCAAAGCATAACAATCATATCAGCATTCAAAATGAAGATATAAAAAAAGCAATTAAACTTTATATTTCCAGCAATAAGGAGGAATGACAAATGTCAAAGGCAGATGTAATTGAAATCGAAGGAACCGTTGTTGAAAAACTTCCAAACGCGATGTTTCAGGTAGAATTAGAAAACGGACATCAGGTGCTTGCACACATCAGCGGAAAGTTAAGAATGAACTTTATCCGAATCTTACCGGGTGACAAGGTAACAATTGAGCTTTCACCATACGATTTAAGTAAGGGCAGAATTATCTGGAGAGATAAATAGAAACGGTTGGTAAAACTATATAAAAAATGCATGGAAATATCGGCATAATTTATATAAAATTATGCTAAAATTTTCTTGCTATTTTTAAAATACTTGTGTTACAATATATAACGAACTTGTCTGAAAGGAGGCTTTTGCAGTGAAGGTTAGATCATCAGTAAAACCAATTTGTGAAAAGTGCAAAGTCATTAAAAGAAAGGGTAGCATCAGAATTATCTGTGAAAACCCAAAGCATAAGCAGAGACAGGGTTAATTACCCGGCTTGTTTGTGCATTTTAGAATAGGTATACACACAGGTATCGGTATATTTATTCGTAATAATGCGGCTGCAGCTATGAACCGCTCGGCTATGTTGTAAGGTTTATAGCTTTTATATAAGTAATTTCATGAAAACTGCGCACACATTTCAGGCGTCAGCAATGACGAGCTGCGTATGGGGTCTGGATTACAAAGAATTAAGAAAATAACTATTCATTTTTTGATTAACGGAGGTTAAAGAACACATGGCTCGTATTTCAGGTGTAGACTTACCAAGAGAAAAACGTATTGAAATCGGTCTTACTTATGTATATGGTATCGGCCGAGTTAGAGCAACAAAGATTCTTGAGGCAGCTCAGGTAAATCCTGATACTCGCGTTAAGGATTTAACAGATGAGGAAGTTGCAAGAATCGCTAAGGTGATCGATGCAGATCCTGAACATTTAGTAGAAGGTGACTTAAGACGTGAAGTTGCCATGAATATTAAGAGATTAAAAGAAATCGGTTGCTATAGAGGAATCCGTCATAGAAAAGGACTTCCATGCAGAGGTCAGAAGACTAAGACTAATGCAAGAACATGCAAGGGTCCGAAGAAGACAGTTGCAAACAAGAAGAAGTAATAAGGAAGACTTTTAATAGGAGGTTAGGTTAGAAATGGCTCAAAAGGTTACAAAAAAAGTGACAAAGAAGCGTGTTAAGAAGAACGTTGAAAGAGGACAGGCTCATATTCAGTCTTCTTTTAATAATACAATTGTTACATTAACAGATGCAGAAGGTAATGCTTTATCATGGGCAAGTGCCGGCGGACTTGGATTCAGAGGTTCTAAGAAATCTACTCCTTACGCTGCACAGATGGCTGCTGAAACAGCAACAAAGGCTGCATTAGTTCACGGATTAAAGTCTGTAGACGTTATGGTTAAGGGACCTGGTTCAGGTAGAGAAGCTGCTATTCGTGCACTTTCTGCTTGCGGTCTTGAAGTTACAAGTATCAAGGACGTTACTCCTGTTCCACATAATGGTTGTCGTCCACCAAAGCGTAGAAGAGTTTAATTAGGAGGTAAATGTTAAGATGGCAGTGAATAGAACACCTGTGCTCAAGAGATGTCGTTCTCTTGACTTAGATCCTGTATATTTAGGAATAGATAAGAAATCAAGAAGAAAGGCTAAGAATGCCGGAAGAAAGATCAGCGAGTATGGTATGCAGCTTCGCGAAAAGCAGAAAGCTAAGTTCATCTACGGTGTATTAGAAAAGCCTTTCAGAAACTACTATAAGAAGGCTGAAAAGATGAAGGGTATGACTGGTGAAAACCTTATGGTTATGCTCGAATCAAGACTTGACAGCATTATCTTCAGATTAGGTTTCGCAAGAACAAGAAGAGAAGCAAGACAGATCGTAGATCACAAGCATGTACTTGTAAACGGTAAGAGCGTTAACATTCCTTCATACTTAGTAAAGGCTGGCGATGTAATCGAAATCAGAGAAAAGTCTAAGTCTTTAACAAGATATAAGGAAATTCTTGAAGCTACAAACGGCAGACTCGTTCCAGAATGGCTCGAAGCTGACAGAGATGCTCTGAAGGGAACTGTTGTACAGTTACCTACAAGAGAAGCTATTGATGTTCCTGTAGACGAAATGCTTATCGTCGAGTTATATTCTAAGTAATTTAGATTGTTGCTATCAGTCGTCGGAAAGAGGATTCGGTATCACTTTCCGGTGGCTGATACAGCAAGTTTAGGAGTATACTGATAATATCCTAAAATGACAATTGCAAGAATAAAACTTTTAAAACCCAAAAGGAGGGGCTATACATGGTTGACGCAGATTTTAATTTCAAAATGCCAAAGATTGAGATGACAGATGTGTCTGAAGATGGCAAGTACGGTAGATTTGTAGTAGAACCACTTGAGAGAGGTTACGGTTTAACACTTGGTAATTCCCTTAGAAGAATTATGCTTTCCTCATTAGTTGGTACTGCTGTAAGCAGTGTCAAGATTGAAGGCGTCCTTCATGAGTTCAGTTCAATTCCAGGAGTAAAGGAAGATGTGACAGAAATCATCATGAACATCAAGCAGTTAGCAATTAAGAATAACAGCAGTTCAGTAGAACCGAAGGAAGCACATATTGATTTCGTAGGCGAAGGTGTCGTTAAGGCATCTGATATTCAGGTTGACCCTGATATTGAAATTATTAATCCTGATCTTGTAATTGCACACTTAAACGGTGCTGATTGCAAGTTATCAATGGAACTTACAATTACAAACGGCAGAGGCTATGTAAGTTCAGAAAAGAATAAGAAAGAAGACCAGCCTGTCGGTGTTATCGCAGTAGACTCCATCTATACACCGGTTGAACGTGTAAATATGTCTGTACAGAATACACGTGTTGGACAGGATACGGATTTTGATAAATTAACACTTGATATTTTCACAAATGGAACAATTGCACCGGATGAGGCATTAAGCCTTGCCGCAAAGGTTCTCAGTGAGCATTTAAAGGTATTTATTAATCTTTCAGAAAATGCTGCAAAGGCAGAAGTTATGGTAGAACAGCAGGAAGATGAATCAAGCAAGGTACTGTCTATGAGTATCGAAGACCTTGAATTATCAGTTCGTTCTTTCAACTGCTTAAAGAGAGCCGGCATCAATACGGTTGAGCAGCTTTGCAATAAGACACCTGATGACATGATGAAGGTTAGAAACCTTGGTAAGAAGTCATTAGACGAAGTACTTTTAAAGTTAAAAGAGTTAAATTTACAGCTTAGTCCAAACGAAGACTAATGCAGACTGCCACAGGGCAGACCATTCAGAGCGTGAAAGACACGTTCGGTAAAGTAGTTGTATGTAATGCGGCAGATCCGCGTTCATAGTAGAATATTTGTAGAGAAAACGCATATGCAGTAAGTCCATACGCGCATGTATATGGGTTACAAATGGAGGTTTAAAATGGCAAAGTATAGAAAGCTTGGTAGAAATTCAAGCCAGAGAAAGGCTTTATTAAGAAGTCAGGTTACAGCATTAATCGAAAACGGTAAGATCGTTACAACAGAAGCAAGAGCGAAGGAAGTTCGCAAGATGGCTGAAAAGCTTATCACACTTGCTGTAAAGGAAAAGGATAACTACGAAACAGTTACAGTTTCTGCAAAGGTTCCGAAGAAGGATTCTGAAGGCAAGAGAGTGAAGGAAGTTGTAGACGGTAAGAAAGTTACTGTTTATGATACTGTAGAAAAGGAAATCAAGAAGGATTTACCTTCAAGACTTCATGCTAGAAAGCAGATGGATAAGGTTCTCTACAAGGTAACAGAAGTTCCGACAGCTGCTGCTGGAAGAAAGAAGAATACAAAGACAGTTGACCTTACAAATAAATTATTTGATGAAATCGCTCCAAAGTATGCTGACCGTCAGGGTGGTTATACAAGAATCGTTAAGATTGGTTTAAGAAAAGGCGATGCTGCAATGGAAGTACTTCTTGAGTTAGTATAATTTTATTGTAGATGATTGGGAAGCTATGTGTTTTCGGATGCATAGCTTCCTTTTTGTACATATTGCAGAAATATAAGGAGAAAAAATTCTCTCCTCGCTTGAGAAGCTCGGATTTTTGCTCCGCAAAAACAAGGAGAATTATGGGAATCGTAAAAGCAAAAGACCTTACATTTGAATATATCAGACGTGATGAAGAAGGTAATGTGGAAGGTATTACAACTGCCGTGGACCACGTTAACATGGATATCCAGCCGGGAGAATTTATTGCCATTTTAGGTCACAACGGCTCCGGAAAATCCACATTTGCAAAACATATCAATGCCCTTCTTTTTCCGACAGAAGGGACGATTTTAGTAGACGGACTGGATACTTCCGATGAAGACAACGTCATGGATGTCCGTCAGCGTGCCGGCATGGTTTTTCAGAATCCGGACAATCAGATTATCTGTACGCTGGTTGAAGAAGAAGTGGGTTTCGGACCGGAAAATATCGGTGTACCGACAGAAGAAATCTGGGAACGTGTCGCAGCCAGTTTAAAGGCAGTCGGTATGTATCAGTACCGGAAAGCGTCGCCGAATAAATTATCCGGCGGACAGAAACAGCGTGTAGCGATTGCTGGAATTGTGGCAATGAAGCCGAAATGTATCATATTGGACGAGCCGACCGCAATGTTAGACCCACACGGCAGGGCAGATGTCATGCGGGTACTGCATGAATTAAACCGGAAAGAGGGCGTAACGGTTATTCTGATTACACATTATATGGAAGAAGTCATTGATGCCGACCGTGTTTTTGTGATGGATGAAGGAAAAGTTGTGATGGAAGGCACACCGCGCCAGATTTTTTCAAGGGTAGAAGAATTAAAGCAGCTACGGCTTGATGTTCCGCAGGTGACAGAGCTGGCTTATGAATTAAGCAGAAGCGGCGTTCCGATACGCAGCGGAATCCTGACCAATCAGGAATTGATTGACGAACTTATGAAGTTGAAATAAAATGTGTAAAGAACATTGCTGTATAAATACAGTGGAAATGAGGAAGAAATGTCCATTATTGTTGATAACATCAGTTATACCTATGAAATCGGTACAGGATTTGAAAAACAGGCATTAAAAAATGTAAAATGTGTCATTAACGACGGGGACTTTATCGGACTGATTGGTCATACCGGGTCGGGAAAATCAACCTTTATCCAACATTTGAACGGACTGGTGAAAGCAACCAGCGGTACGATTTATTTTAATGGCATGGATATTTATGATAAAGATTTTGATATGAAAATGCTGCGCAGTAAAGTCGGACTGGTATTCCAGTACCCGGAACATCAGCTGTTTGAAACAGACATTTTTAAAGATGTCTGCTTCGGACCAAAGAATCTGGGACTGCCGAAAATGGAAGTGGAACTGCGTGCATTTGAAGCGCTGCGTCTTGTCGGGCTGGATGAAAATCTGTATTACCAGTCGCCGTTTGATTTATCGGGTGGACAGAAAAGACGTGTTGCGATTGCCGGTGTGCTTGCGATGCGCCCGGATGTGCTGATACTGGACGAACCGACAGCAGGTCTGGACCCGAAGGGCAGAGATGAAATTTTAGACAGCATTAAAGATTTAAAAGAAAAAACCGGCATTACGGTGATTTTAGTATCCCACAGCATGGAAGACGTGGCAAAATATGTGAACCGCATTATGGTAATGAATGACGGTGTTTTGATGTATGATGACACACCGAAGCATATTTTTGCAGGATACAGGGAATTAGAGCAGATCGGCCTTGCGGCGCCACAGGTAACTTATATTATGAATGATTTAAAAAATGCAGGCTTTGCCGTTGATGTCAATGCCATTACCGTAGAGGAAGCCAGACAGAGCATTTTGAAGAATTTACAAGGGATTCATGGAAAGGCATAGGAACACAAATTTATGTTAAGAGATATTACCATTGGACAATATTATCAGACAGATTCGGTGATTCACCGGTTAGACCCGCGTGTAAAACTCATGGGAACGCTGATTTTTATTATCACGCTTTTTTTGGGAAAAAGCGTGTGGCTGTATCTGGGTGTTACCGTATTTCTGGCGGCAGTCATTAAATTGTCAAAAGTGCCTGTTAAATTTATTGTAAAAGGCTTAAAGGCGGTTGTAATACTGATTCTGTTCAGTGTCATTTTCAATCTGTTTTTAACGGAAGGAACGCCGGTCTTTCACATCTGGAAACTGACGGTTACTAAAGAAGGTATCTATCTGGCAGCATTTATGATGGTGCGCCTGATATTCCTGATTATGGGTTCATCGCTGATGACCCTGACTACGACACCGACTCATTTGACGGACGGACTGGAAAAAGGACTTGGATTTTTAAAAGTATTTCATGTACCGGTTCACGAAATCGCCATGATGATGTCGATTGCCCTGCGCTTTATTCCGATTCTGATTGAAGAAACCGATAAAATCATGAAAGCACAAATGGCGCGTGGCGCCGATTTTGAAAGCGGCAATCTGATGAAGCGCGCAAAGGCAATGATTCCGATTCTGGTTCCATTGTTTATTTCGGCATTCCGCCGTGCAAATGAACTGGCAATGGCGATGGAAGCCCGCTGTTACCACGGTTCGGAGGGACGAACCAAAATGAAACCACTGCGCTACGGCAAAAATGATAAAATCGCATATCTTGTGCTGGCTGGGTATCTGATAGTGATGATTGGCATTAATACGGCACTGGGCGGCAGAGTCATCTAAATGGAGAGAGGTATGAAAAGAATTAAACTGACCGTTGCATATGACGGAACGCATTACAGCGGCTGGCAGATTCAGCCCAGTGCGCCCACAATCGAAAAAGAACTGGATACGGCGATTTATGCACTGACCGGTGAAAAACTGCATGTCACAGGGGCAAGCAGAACCGATGCCGGCGTGCACGGACTTGGCAATGTGGCTGTTTTTGATACGGAATCGACAATTCCCGGTTCCCGCTTCTGTTATGCGTTAAACCGGTATCTGCCGGAAGAAATCAGCATTTTGGAATCCCGTGAAGTAAAAGGTGACTTTCACCCGCGCCACTGCAATACCAAAAAGACGTATGAATACAAAATTTTAAATACCCCGTTTCCGATTCCACAGCAGCGCAATTACGCATGGCACGTACCGGGAAAACTGGACACTGTCCGTATGCGGGAAGCGGCGGCACTGCTTGTCGGGGAACACGATTTTAAAAGCTTCTGCTGTGTGAGGACACAGACGGAAACGACCGTGCGGCATGTCTATGGACTTGAAATTTCAGAGCAGGACGCCTATGGTGCAAAAATGTTTACGATACGGATTACCGGAAACGGATTTTTATACAACATGGTGCGGATTATCGCAGGAACATTGGTTCAGGTCGGTAAGGGACAGTTAAGCGCAGACGATGTGGCGCAGATGCTTGAAGCCAAAGACCGTACCGCGGCGGGACAGACTGCCCCGCCACAGGGACTGACACTGATGAACATTGAGTATGTGGACGGCGATGATGCGGAGTATAGAGCTGTGGATAATCCTTCAATTTCATAAGATTTTGTGGATAAGTCCGGAAAAATTTCATTTTCAGATGAAAAATAGATTGACACACTCGGACGTGTGTTATATAATTGTTAAATGTGACATGGCATAAGTGCGTGTCCTTAAACTATGAGTTAAGTGCTTAACCAAAGCCCCGGAGAAGCATTTAATATCAATCATATTAGAATTAATAGAATGCAATAAAAGCAATCATTTCAGGAGGAAAACCAATGAAAAGTTATATGGCTAGTGCATCAACAGTTGAAAGAAAATGGTATGTAGTTGATGCTGCAGATTATACATTAGGTCGTTTAGCATCACAGGTTGCTAGTGTTTTAAGAGGAAAGAACAAGCCTACTTACACACCATTCATCGACTGTGGTGACAACGTTATCGTAATCAACGCTGATAAGGTTAAGGTTACAGGTAAGAAGTTAGATCAGAAGATTTACTATCATCATTCAGACTATGTTGGTGGTATGAAAGAAACAACATTAAAGGAAATGATGGAAAAGAAGCCTGAGAGAGTTATCGAACTCGCTGTTAAGGGAATGCTTCCAAAGGGACCTTTAGGCAGACAGATGTATACAAAGCTTCATGTATATGCAGGACCTGATCATGATCAGGCAGCTCAGAAGCCGGAAGTTTTAAAGTTTTAATTAAAGGACAAATAAGGAGGAAATGACAGTGGCTAAGAAGGCAAACGGAAAGTTCTACGGAACAGGTAGAAGAAAAAGCAGTATTGCTAGAGTATATTTAGTACCGGGTAACGGTAACATTACAATCAATAAGAGATCACTTGATGAGTATTTCGGTCTTGAAACACTCAAGGTTGTTGTAAAGCAGCCTTTAGCATTAACAGAAACAACTGAAAAGTTTGATGTTCTTGTAAATGTACACGGTGGCGGATACACAGGTCAGGCTGGTGCTATCAGACACGGTATCTCAAGAGCGCTTCTTGAAGTTGATTCAGAAGAATATCGTCCATTATTAAAGAAGGCTGGCTTCTTAACAAGAGATCCTCGTATGAAGGAAAGAAAGAAGTATGGTTTAAAGGCAGCTCGTCGTGCACCACAGTTCTCAAAGAGATAATATTTCAAGAACGAAGATATCAAGGAAAGCCCATTTTTCAAGGGTTACAGAAGTTGTGGAATGCTGTCAGATGTGCTGGAATTTACATCGAATGCAACACATATGCAGCAGGTATGCAACAAAGATATTGATATGTATAGGACATTTTTCAGTAGAGATACTGGGGAATGTCCTTTCTTAATTTAAATTCTATTAATCGCATCTACAAGCTCCTTTATATCAAAGTGGGTATACACTTTCTCGGTGAGTGTCATTGCACCTGAGTGTCCCACAATCTTTTTGATAATCGTCTGGTTAATACCAGCTTCTGCTAACATTGAGATACATGTGTGTCTGCAACAGTGCGGTGTACGATTAATACCTAGCTGTTCCATCAATGGCTTGAAATAGCTATCGTAGTAGTTTCGGTATTCAAAATGTTTCCCATCTTCTGTATGAAGTAAATATTCACATGCAGGGCAGGATTCGTACCAAGCCTTGTAATATGGCAGAATTTTGTCTGATATTGGAACTTTTCTGATACCATTTTCTGTTTTACTACAGATAACATCAAAATACTGTTCATCCAGATGAACATTCTCTTTCTTCAAATCAAGCATTTCAGAGATACGGACTCCGCTATATAGGAGCATCAATACTATCTGATAATATTTATCTTCCTTTTGTTCCCAGATAATATCAATTTCATTTTTCTCAAACTTGTTTCTATCGTATTTGTTAGGATTGCGATCCTTGTATTGGACAATATCAACGAAGCGTGAATAATCTTTGTTGCAAATATCATTTTTCAAAGCATAATCAAATAGCTGGTTAAACAGGACTTTGATTTTCTTGAGAGTAGGAAAATTCTTACCGCAGGTATCAATAACAGTCTGTAAATCAACTAATTTAATATCCTTGAAAACTTTGTTGTAAAGAGATTCACAGGATTTATAGGATGCTGTGTATCCTTTTACATTAGATTCAGATATAGTAGGAAACTTACGCCTTGACCATTCTTCATAGACATCTGAAAATGTCATCTTAGCAGCTTTGGTATCAAATGGATTATTATTGTAATCAGCAAGCATTTGCAAGCCTTCAGCTCTCGTGGCTGCATATCCAATTGTAATCATATCCTGAACCTGTTTGTCTTTCACCTCATCGTAGTGCCAGCCTACAGTTTTTCTCACTTGATAAGGTTTTCTTCTTTTGCCGGAAAGTTTTACAACGCTTCCGTATCCGTTGGGTAACTTCATAAGCACCATCCTTTCGCTATTTACTAGAAAGCTGATAGCAAACGGATAAAATGATTGTTATTCGTGGGTTACCTTTGTCACACTTGGGCGGATAGTCTTCCATATTTCGTAATTATCCTGTGTCTGACTGCCATTATCAAGTAATTCTTTCATAGCCTGCCAGTCTTTAAGAAACTGAACAAGATTCTTATTGGAAAAGAATATTCCGGGCTCTCCGTCTAAATCCTTGATAGAAATGTCAAATGCTTCATCAATAGCAAATAGTAATGGTAGTACATCGCCATCTGCTTCGATATCAAGTTCCATCAATGAATTGACATTGACACCAAGTGCATCTGCAATCTTTCTAAGCTGTTCAGGTTTAGGAAGATTCTTTCCAAGCTCATACTTACGGATTGCGACTTCATGTATTCCGCAAGCTTCACCTAGTTCTTTCTGGGTTAAACCACGAAAGGTTCGTATTAATTTAATCTTTTTACCTGTATTCATTGCTTCAACCTCCTGTGATTGTAAATGTAACATACTGATATTTAATAGTCAACATTAAATTTTAAACTATTGACAGAGCAAATAAAGGTCTGTATAATGCAAAATATAACAGAGCAAGAAATGCTCTATAAATAAGAGGAGGTGGTAGAGATGCCAGAAGTTATCTATCAGGGTGATTTACCAGCTTTTACAGGGAGAAATGTACCAATAAAAGAGATTGCAAGTGCAATAGGGAAGGACGCACAGTATGTAAGGCTGGGAATACAACAAGGATTACTCAAATTTGGAACGGCAATAAAGGTAGGGAGCTCAAATGAGTTCAGCTATTATTGTCCGGATAAACGGGTTTGGGAAGAAACAGGTTACTTTAATGAAGAAGCAGTTTAACAGGGAGGAAGATTATGAATGAACAGCAGAATGTAGAATTGAAACTTATCCATATGGAGGATGTGGTTTCAAAAGAAGTGGAGTGGTTATGGTATCCATATATACCTTATGGAAAGATAACCATAATTGAAGGAGATCCGGGAGAAGGAAAGACAACACTTGTATTGATGTTGGCGGCAGCCCTTAGTAAGGGCTTGCCACTTCCCTGTGATGATGATAAAGCATATGAGCCAATTCATATTATTTATCAGACAGCAGAAGATGGTATTGATGATACTGTAAAGCCTAGATTAGAAAGGGCAGGGGCAGACTGCTCCATGATACGTGTTATTGACGAAACGGAAAAAGAGTTATGTATGACAGATGACCGGCTTGAGAAAGCAATCGTTGAAACAGGAGCAAGATTGATTATTCTTGATCCAATACAGGCTTATATCGGAGCTAAGGTTGACATGCACAGAGCAAATGAAATAAGACCGGTGTTAAAACATCTGGGAATGATTGCAGAAAAATATAACTGTGCAGTTATTCTTATCGGTCATATGAATAAGGCTGCTGGTAGCAAATCAACGTATAGAGGGTTAGGTTCTATTGATATTCAGGCAACAGCCAGAAGTGTGTTATTGGTAGCAAGACTTCGAGATAAACCTAATATTAGAATTATGGCACATGACAAATCTTCTTTAGCTCCAACTGGAGATGCAATCGGTTTTGAAATGACCGAAGACAGAGGAATGATTTGTATTGGTCCATATGACATTACAATTGATGAATTACTGATGGGGAATGAAGGACGAGGCAAAAAGAAACTTGATATTGCAGAAAACTTTATCAAAGAGTTCTTTGGGTTATCGAAGGAGATTGCATCTAATGATATTTTACAGGAAGCAGCGAAAAGAGGAATTAAAAGAAATACTCTTTTATCTGCTAAGAAGAAACTGGGAATTACTTCAGGAAAAAGTAAGTTAGATGATGGAACAAGTTTTTGGACATGGATTATGCCAGATGAAAGAGTTTAACAATCCGAATGTTTGGAAAAGCAGATTCTAAATTCTTATAAGAGTTTAGAGTCTGTATTTCTTAAAAGAACAGATTATTAAACTCTTTGTAGTTGTAACAGTTAATATTGAACCCCTCGGAGAGCCACCGCAGATTTGGTTTGCCAAAACTGCTAGGGGGTTATCATCTGTGGCAGAGCCAAGATGATAAGCATGTGCTCCGAGAAAAATTTTTACAGATAAGAGAGGAGATTTGCTTATGGGAAATACGTCGTATACAGCACACATTAGCAATAAGAAAAGTGCTATCACAAGTAAGAGTAAATTGCTTGGAGTGGCAAAACATAATTTAAGAAAGTACAAACCAGATGATTATAGCAAAGATAATATTATAGTTTTACGAGGAACAGATGATTTGCTTCAGGATGTGAAGAATGTTTATCATCAGGAATTTGATGAAGTGATAAAAGAATACAATGAAAAACAAAAGAGAGTAGACCGAAAGATTGATGATTATTTTGAACATGTGGCAGGGCTTGAACAGGATATGGCTGTTGAAATCATTTTCCAATGTGGAGATAAAGAGTTTTGGCAGGCACATGATGATGTAAAGAACAAAATGTATTATGTGTATAGTTTTCTGATTGGAAAGCTGGAGGAACTGTTGCCGGAATTTAAAATTGCAAATGCAGTAATTCACTTTGATGAAGTCAGTCCACATGTTCATGTGGTAGGAGTTCCGGTATGGGAAGGGGCTAAGAGAGGACTTAGGAAGAAGGTTTCAAAGAGGAATGTATTCACACCTGAAACGCTATCTGTAATTTTACAGGATAAATTACGAGAGGAAGCTGGGATGTGCTTCAGATATCATACACATGAAGATTTATCGGAAAAAAGTCTTGGAAGAAATCATGATTTATCTGTAACAGAATATAAAGTAGCAAAAGAAACAGAGCATCTGGAGCAGATACAGGAACAGGTGCATGATGCGGGTATTGAGTTGCTTGCTTCGCAGATTGCTTATAAGGAATTGGAGCGTAGACAGACTAAGGAACTAAATGAGAAAACAGATGCCATTGTTAAGAAAAATGAGGCTATGGAACAAGAATATACGGATAAGAAGGAAAAGCTAGAATCAGAGATTTCATATCTTGAGAGTAAGAGGAATATTGAGAAGTCATTGTCGGATATGGATAAGAGAGAATCGCAGCGTATATCCGATGAATTGGAAGGAAAACGGTTAGAGCTTCAATCTGTAAATCAAGAGATTGAATATACCACAGATAAGGCAAAAGAAGCAGTAGTGTTGCTTGATAGAATCAAAGCATTTGTATCATCATTCAGATTATTTGCACCTACCATTGAAGAATATGCTAATCAGGTGGAAGCGGATAAAACAATTGATGCCGGAAATTCATTTCGTGGAATCTTGTATGAAATTGGAAAGTTGCTAGAGGCATTCAAAGAACTGATAAAAGAGGGATTGTGTTGGTTTCCAAGGCTTATGAAGTGGAATACTTCCAAGGGAGAGGTGGCACCGGTATTTATCGAGAAAAGTAGTGGATATTCATATTCGGTGTATGGATATATGAATGTGGAGACTAAGGAATACTATTCGAAGGAGACAATGCAATGGGAGATTAAAGCTAATAATCGAACTGGTACTGTGGAGCAGATGGATGCAAATATTGAGGCGATGGCGAGAGATTTGCAGGAGATATTGAGGTTGAGTGCAGAACAGAAGAGATTGTGGGATGCGTATGAGGGGAGGTAAGGGATACCGCCTAATAATAGGCGGTAATAACGAACTTGTTTAACTATATTTTACAATGAAATACTATCAAATACTACAAAAACATATTGAAAACACAGAACATATATGCTATGATTTTAGTAGCGTTTTAAGAATAGGAGAACGAATGTGATGGATAATTATATGGAAGATTGGATTGGAATAGAGGCAGCAGCAAATTATTTGGACGTAACTAAGGATACAATTAGAAATTGGATTAAAAAAACAGATATTCCGGCACATAAAATCGGTAAACTTTGGAAGTTTAAAAGAGTTGAATTAGATGCTTGGGTAAAAAGTGGACATAGTGCTTTTGCTGGGAATGGAGATAAAGATGAGTAAATATATAAAACTTGCAAATAGTTTAACTGATTCGTGGAATAAATGTGATTATCGTGATTTGAAAGAAAGTCTTGTTGTGGATGCACAGAAGTCATTGATGAAATTTAAGAGAATTAATAATAAAGAATATAAAGATAATTATATACAGGTAATTGATTTGTTTTGTGGGGCAGGAGGTACGTCATTGGGCTTTGCTGCTATAAATGAGATTTTACCGGTATTTAAATTTCTTGGTGGATGTGATATTAATGCTGTTTCGGCTAGCACATATAGTTATAATTTTGATACGCCCCTGTTGAATGATAATGTTGTAGAGTTTGCATATAGTCATGAAAAATTAAATAAAACATTGGAGAGAATAGGCTATGATAAAAATAAACCATTAATTTTAATAGGTTGTGCACCTTGTCAAGGATTTTCATCGCATAGAAAAAAAGATTGGGACAAGAAAGATGATTCAAGAAACAGTTTAATTATTGCATTTTCAAAGATTGTAGAAGAAATAAATCCGGATGTAATATTAATGGAAAATGTACCTGAATTTCTGTCGGATAAATATTGGGAATATTTTTCTGCTGCGAAACAAAATTTTGAACGAGCAGGATATTTAGTTAAGCAGAATATATATAATGCTGCATCATTTGGAGTTCCACAAGAAAGATTTAGATCTATTATTATAGGAATGAAAAAAGATTTTTTGCTCCCCAAAGGGTACTTGGAAGTGGAGCAATTTAAAACAGTTAGAGACGCAATTGGTTTTTTGCCTGTATTGAAAGCGGGTGAACAAAGTATTGATGATCCTTTGCATAAAAGCGTGTCTCATAAGCAGAGTACATTGGAAGTTATAAAAAGTGTTCCTCATGATGGAGGAAATAGACCCGTCGGAATTGGACCAAAATGTTTGGATAAAACTAAAGGATTTAGTGATGTATATGGAAGACTTTTTTGGGATAAACCTTCAATAACAATTACTCATTATGCACGCAATCCAGCAAGTGGGAGATATACTCATCCGGAGCAAGATAGAAGTTTGACTGCTAGGGAGGCGGCTTTGTTACAAAGTTTTCCAATAGGATTTGAATTTCAAGGAAAATCAGATGATATTTATAGACAAATTGGAGAGGCTGTTCCACCGATGCTTTCAACGGCGGTAGCAGCGGATATTTTAATTGAATTAATATCATCGGAACCAAATAATGCAGAGAAACAAAACGAATTAATAAGTATAGAAAAACCGGTAAGTAGCTCGTATTCGAGTGTAATTGCGGGAATAAAAATGAAAAGAGATTAGCAAATGAAAGGATATACTTGTGTAGATGCATTTTGTGGAGCTGGTGGGCTTGGTTTAGGGTTACAACGAGCAGGAATGCAAATAATATTTAGTTTTGACATTGAAAAGAAATGTATAGAAACAATAAAAAGCAATAAAAAATATTTTAATCATACAGTGGAGCAGGCAGATATAGCAGATATGTTGAATGGTCGTCTTTTAGAAAAGTGTAATTTAAAACGGGGAGAACTGTTTTTATTGGCAGGAGGACCACCCTGTCAAGGATTCTCTGTTCAAAGAAGAGGCGATAATGACGATCCCCGCAATCAGTTGGTTTTAAAATATGAAAAACTAATTGAAGAAGTGTATCCCAAATTTTTTGTTATGGAAAATGTTACGGGTATAGCAGGAAAAAGAGGAAAAACTATTTTAGGACAGTTAGTTGAAGAGGTGGAAAATACAGGATACAATGTATATATTAATTTGCTTGATGCTCAAAACTATGGAGTTCCACAAAGAAGAAAAAGATATGTTGTTGTTGGTGTTAGAAAAGATTTAAATAGAAAATATATTAAACCATCTGTATCAACAACAAAAATTACCGTCAGAGATGCAATTGGATATTTACCGGTTCCACCAGAAGATGGGAAGGATCATATTAATTATCCATTACATAGACGAGATAAATTATCTGACCTAAACATAAAAAGAATAAATGCATTAAAAGAGGGACAAGGGAGAGATGATTTACCCAAAGAACTTCTTGCAAACTGTCATAAAATAGGAAGTGATATTATAGGATATCGTAATGTGTATGGTAGAATGGCATGGGATGATGTCGCCCCTACGATAACAGCAAGGTTTGACAGTTTTACAAGAGGAAAATTTGGACATCCAGATCAACCACGAAGCATTTCTTTGCGTGAGGGGGCGTTGTTACAAACTTTTCCGGAGGATTTTGATTTTGTGGGTTCTAAGGTGGATATTGCAAGACAAATTGGTAATGCCGTACCGCCTGTTTTAGCAGAAGCTATAGGTAAAAGCATTGTAGCCACATATGAGGGGGAATTCTAATTGGCATATTTAAATATAGTTAAAGAATACTTGAAGAAACTTCAAGGTTATTATAAGGCGGCAGAATCCAGTGGGCAATATACTGCTGAATTGTCATTTAGACCAGCACTTAATTATTTGCTGGAAAATCTTGCTGCAAATATGAGCGTTTCTGGAGATATTGATGTTGTGCTTGAGCCAAAAAATCAAGGAAAAGTCGGTAGACCTGATTGGAGAATACATGATAAAAAAACGTTGGGAATTTACGGATTCGTAGAAGCAAAAGGTCTTTCGATGGAAGCCTTTGATATTAGTCCATACAAAAATCAGATAAAAAAGTATTTAACGCTTAAACATAAGCTTATTATTACCGATGGGGTAGATTTTGTATTTTGTTTGAATGAAAAATCTAATCCAACCCTAATTTCGCTTGTCGAGAAAAGTGTGTTATTAGGTTCTCCTGATTGGTCTAAATTAGACATCAATTCACAATTTGAGTTATTAATGAGCCAGTTTTTTGAAGAGCCTATTCCTCAACAATGTTCAGAGGGACGATTAGTAGAACTTGTAGCACTTAGAACAAGATTACTTGCAAATGAGATTGAAAAGTATGCGGAAATTCCATTAGAAGAAGCTATGGATGAGGATGAAAGAAATACTATATCAGTTTTGAATGAAATAAAAAAGCTGATATACAATCATAATGATAATACTTTGAAAACAGGGCATGCATTTGCAGATTTCACTGCGCAAGTTATTATGTTTAGCTTGCTATATGCACATAGAGTATTGTGTACTAGTTCTGATTCTCCAGCAGATAAGGAAAAGAAGATTAGGGAGTATATAACAGAGGATTTAGTAGTTGGGGAAGCATTACAGCCGTTTAGAAAGTTGATGATTTTCATTCGAGACAATTCTTCTGTATGTATTGAAATTGCACAATGGATCGAAGAGTGTATAGGCTTTTTGTCGTTTGTACAAATGACAGAAACACAATTACTAAATCCTGATTATCATAAACTGTTTGAATTCTTTTTGTCAAAATATGATATGCAAACAAGGTTTGATTATGGAGCATATTATACTCCTTCTAGTTTAGCAAATTTTGCGGTAAGACTTACTGAGAAGGTGGCGTTAGATGTATTTGCAGGTGCAAGTATTTACAATTCAGGAAATACGATTATAGATCCATGTTGTGGAACGGGTTCTTTTTTAGAACAGGTTATTGCCAATGATTCTAAGAACGAAAAATATAACTTGTGTGGATTTGAAATAATGCCGACACCATATATGTTGGCGAATTATAGAATGGCAGTTGCGAAAAAACAATATCCATCTAGGAGGCATACCTCACATATAATCTTAGCAAACACGTTAAGTAATTGTGTTTTTGGAGAAGGTATAAATGAAGATACAATTGAAGGAAGAGAATATAAAAGAGCTAATGAATGGGCGTCAAAGCCTATAAAGTTAATTATTGGAAATCCACCTTGTTCAGATTCATCAAAACGGAATATATCAGATGATTTTTCAATTATTAATGGATTAATGGAAGATTTTAGACCACCAATTGAAGCACGACATGGTAGACAAAACATACAAAAGCAAATTAATAATCCATTTATGCAATTTATTCGTTGGGGGTGCAACAGGCTTATCAAAGATGATAACAATTCCATACTATCTTTCATAGTGCCTTTGTCTTTTCTGGAAGCAGAGTCCTATAGATATGCACGTAAATATCTGTGTGAAAACTTTTCAAGTGCTTGGATAGTGGCGATTGATGCAGATGCAAGAACAGGTATTAGAAATAATAGTATGTTCCATACACTTCAGGGAAGAGCGCTGATTATTTTTACAAGAAAATATGGAGAGAGTAATAATATTAGTGAATATCATTATGTTGATATTTCAAAGGAAACAATAGAATATAAAGAGGATTTCTTTGAAAAAGGGATAAACGAGATATCAGAATGTTTTGAAATATATTCTATTGAAAATTCATTCTATTCATTTTCAATAGCTCAAGATTTTGATATTGAATTATACAATCATTTTTGGCCAATTAGCGGAAATGATGAGCAAGTTGCTGTATTTTTAAATCATTGTTCAGGAATAAAGTTAGCACCAACTGCTCTATTTACGCATGTGAAGGATACAATGTTACGAAGAAGGACGCGTGATGCAGCTTTAGGACAAGATATATCATCTTGGTTTGTTGGTCAAGATAGAAAACCGGGGCAGGAAAAGATTAAAGTATTTATGGATGCGTTGGAGACATGCGGTGACCGTGCAAAAATTAATGAATTATTGTCTAATAATATTAAACAATATTCGTTTAGACCATTTTTGACTTCTAATGTATTACTATGGGAGGATGTGTTAAAAAAATATGCATCAATAGGTGGTGGAGGCACAAGATTAAGACCAGAGATTATAAAGACATACAACGATAGTGAAACCATAGGTTTTGCAATGGCACATGCCCCAAAAGATTTAAATCCTAGTCTGACCCAGTTTGTTTCTTTTTGCTGGTATTATCCGGACAATGATATGTGTACTAGAGGAAATTCCCATATTTATATGAACCTTTACCAGAAAAAAACGGATGATGAGCCGAGGCTAAATATTAATATTGATTTATTAGAGTATTACTGTAGTTTGCTTGATTGCACGATGATAGAATGTTCCGAGTATATCATATTCTATGTATATGGAATTATGTGTTCACAATTATATCTTGATGAATTTGAGGGTGCATTGTTTAGGTTAAATAGATCGGATGATAGAGCAAGAGTGCCATTTATCAAGGATGCGAATATGTTTTTGATTATTTCCCGTTTGGGACGTCAACTTGCTGAGTTAGAAAAGGTGGACTATATTGCTGAAAATGTGCTCAACTATAATTATGAGAATATTTTGAAAGAGCTACCAGATGGATTTAAATTACAAAATAACAGTAGAGGAACCCTTTTTGATGAAGAAAATGAAGAATTAATACTTAGCGATGGAGAACAGAAGATTTATATTTACTGCCCTATTGAGTTACAGCAGTTGAATATTTCAGGCTATGATGTAATAAAGAATGTATGGTTGAAGTTTAATTCATATGATTATACACACTGTGAATTTACAAAGGACGACTTGACTAAATTGTTGAATTTTTTAAATATCTTGGCTGAGCGTTCTCGAATTGTAGCAGAATTGGATGTTAACGTTGGAAGAATACTTAGAAGAGAATACGAATTTTTTACTATTGACGAGGTAGAATTTTAAATGAAATGCGTTTAAAAGATAGGAGATGAAATACAATGGAAGATTTGAATTATGCGGGTTCTCAGTGGGCAAAATGGGATTTACATATACATTCGAATGCATCTGATGGAAAGGGAACCCCAGCGCAGATAATACAGAAAGCTAAAGAAAAAGGACTTTCTGTAATTGCTTTGACAGATCATCATACAGTCAAAAATATTGACGAAATAAAGGCGATAGGACGTGAAAATGGAATAACTGTTATAAGTGGAATCGAATTTAGAACGGAATATGGGGAAAAGTCTGTTCATATGATAGGATTATTTCCGGATGAATATAATGGGATAGAATTGACACAGCAGGCACTGAATGAACTGATTTTGGGACCATTAGATTTGTCTGAAACTGTTATTAAAGCTAAAGCGAAGGAGAAGGATGCTAACCTTTCGGATGAGAAGGCTTTTAAAAAAGGGATATTTCTTGTTCAGGTTAATTTTAAAGATGCAGCTAAATTAATTCATAAGTATGGAGGTTTGGTATCAGTCCACGCTGGTGATAAAGCAAATAGCATTGAAGAAATGAAGCATGCAGGCATAGGTGTCCGCAATGTTAAGGATGTTGTAGATTCATTAGGAACAGTAAAGGAAGAATTGTTATGTGAATATATAGATATTTGTGAACTGGGAAGTTTACAGGATAAAAATGCGTCATTTTATGTTGAACAATTTGGTAAACCAGCAATAGTTGCTTCAGATGCACATAAAATAGATGATGTGGGAAAATTATACACATGGATAAAAGCGGATAAGACTTTTGAAGGTTTGCGCCAGATCGTTTATGAACCTGAATTGCGTGTGAAGATTCAAGAGAATATGCCGAATAATAAAAGTGATTATCAAGTTATTGATTCTATTGAGATTTCTGGCGAGGATTTTGGGAAACAGGTAATCCCGTTTAATCAAGATTTAAATGTTATTATTGGTGGACGATCTTCTGGTAAATCTATTTTACTGGGATGTATTGCAAAACTGGCGAATTATAAAGGATTAGTGAAATTAGAAAATGAAGATTATAATAAATATATTGATAGTATTATTCCTAATATGAAATTGAAGTGGAAGGATGATACAGAAGGACTATTACATAAAGTTGAATATTTTCCACAATCATATATCAATAAATTGGCTTCAGTTTCTAAAGAAACGATAGTTTTAATGGAAAAAATATTAAAAGGAGACGAGAAACGTCGGGAAATATTTGAATTATACAATAATAATAATAGCAAAAATATGTTCGAAATAACAAATGAAGTTGAAAATTATTTCAAACTACTTTATAAGTTCGAAGAAATACAGGAAGAAGCAAAAGAAATTGGGGATATACGAGGGGTACAGAATGAAATAGCAAAAATTGAAAACGAAATATCGCTGGTGAAGAATAACTCAAATATAAAAATTTCGGAAGATGACGAATTGAGATATGAAGAATTAAAAAAAGAAAGAGAAAATTTGTGCCAAGATATTTCTACACTTGAAAGTGCTCAGAAGCAGTTGACAGATATAAAAAAACTGTTGCTGGTAAGGGAGGTTAAGACCGAGTTAATAGGATTGCCAGAAGATGTCAAAACATCATTATTGCTAGGATATGATGAATTAGTTAATGTCACACAAAGACGTTGGGAGGAATTGGTCTTGAAGGAAGAGAATAATATAAAAGCATTGGTGGCTGATAAAAAGCAACGTATTACAGTTATTGAATCAGACGTGAAATTTGTTGATGGTGAAAAATATTATAAAGAGAATGAAACTATTAAACAAATGAGTGTTAGATTGAGCGAAGAACGTAAGAAAGAAGAGCGATTGACAAAAATTAATGTAAAACAGACAGAGATTAAAGAACAGATATCTCAGTCAAGAGAACAGATTTTCCAAAAACAAAGGGTGTATTTTGAGTTGGGACAACAATTTTGTGGTCAGATTCAATTAGAGAAAGATGATCTTAGCATAGAACCTAGGCTCACATACAATCAAGAAAAACTACAGATGTTTGTAGATTCATATCTGAATGCAAGAAATCAGTTGGCAAAAGCAATACAGAAAGCAGACATAATTGATAATGAAGCGTTGATAAATGTTCTGAAAAATGCTTTTGACAGCATAATAAAGGGGATAGTGCCACTTAAGGGAGGTAAAGATAAAAAGCAAGCCATAGTAGAGCTTTTGTCAACTAATTATTATTACCTTATGTATAATGTCGTATATCAAGGGGATACATTATCTTCAATGTCAGAAGGAAAAAAGGCTTTTGTAATTTTACGCTTACTTTTAGATTTTGATGAAAATAAATATCCAATATTAATTGATCAGCCGGAAGATGATTTAGATAATAGAGCAATATATAATGATTTGGTAACCTATATTCGAAATAAGAAACTTGAAAGGCAGATTATTTTGGTTACACATAATCCGAATATTACCGTCGCAACTGATGCCGAAGAGATAATTGTGGCTAATCAGCATGGAGTGCATACAGAAAATCAAGACGCAATCAAGTTTGAATATCGTTCTGGGGCGATAGAGAACTCATATAAACGAGATGAAACCAAAACTGTTTTATTGAGCCAAGGAATTAGGGAACATGTATGTGATTTACTTGAAGGTGGCGATATCGCTTTTAAAAAGAGAGAAAGTAAGTACGGTTTGAAAGAGTAACGAAAAATGATATATGAGTGCCGTGGGGGAGTTTTAATTAAACTCCCTCATCGTCTCAATATACCCATGCAATCTGCCATTTCTGGAAGCTAATTTCGCATACAGCCCTGGCTCTTCTTTGGCGAGCCTTGTAAGATAAGCAATATCAGAAGACTCGTCCAAACGAACGGAAGCATTACATTTTTGGCAGTCAAAAGAGACATGGATTTGTTCGTTTAGGCTGATTTCGATACAGTAGCTTTCAGGGTTATACATTGCAAAATTTTTTTTAGTCATAAGCTTCTCCTTTCGATTAACGCTATATGCGGATTGTAAGTACAGAGAAGTCGTGGAACGCCATGAGCAGTTCACCGTATACAACACATATGCAACACTGCTAGCAACAAATCCCTTATTTCTGGGCTTTTCAAGATATAAAACGTTAACAAAGAGTTAGTTTTTGGAAACAGGATTATTACAACATCGGGAACAGAATTGCTCCCGGTGTTTTTCTATATTTTGGTCTTAGGTGACTTAGATTCTAATTTTCTGTATTACGGTCAACCATTTTGGATGGATGGGGTGACTGGAATTTGTATATTTGCGATAGCGGTCAACCGTTTTGGATGGATGCGGTGACTTAGAATTGCATATTTGCGATAGCGGTCAACTTTTGAATGTAAAATGGTTGACTGGAATCATATTTTTTCCCAAACAAGTCATTTTAGTTAATAAAATAGTTGACTAAAATAATAGAAAAGCAAAAAAAGGTCAACAAAAATAGATATATGAGTTGACTGGATTTAAGTATTTTGTAAATAAAGTCATATGGAAGAGGTGGATAAATGCAAGGATTGAAAAAAATGTTATTAAAGGAGCAAAAAGAATTAGAAATGATTTGCAGCAAGGTAGAGAACGAATTGAAATCTGTACCGGAAGGAAATCTGCGGATATCGAAAGACAAAAATAAGGTTCGATATTATCATTGTGTAGAAGATAATGAAGAAACTTATATTTCAAAAATAGATTCCGAACTGCCAAAGCTGCTTGCTCAAAAGAAGTATAATCAGAGTGTGCTGAAAAAAGCTAAAGCAAGACTTCGGCAGATAGAAAGGATAACGAGGGACTATTCCGATGATGAAATTGAAAAGATTTATACATCGATGCATACACAAAGGCAGTTATTAGTTACACCAATTGAGCCAATATGGGAGAAAGAACTTGCTCGGTGGTATGACAGCGAATATCATGGCAAAGAATTTTACGAGGGAACTGCTGAAATTGTGACAGAAAAAGGTGAGCGTGTCAGGTCAAAGTCAGAGAAGATTCTTGCGGATTATTTCTACAGAAACAACATTTTATATCAGTATGAAAAACCCCTATATTTGAAAGGATATGGTACGGTATACCCGGATTTTACATTTTTATCGAAAAAAACGCGGAAAGAAATTTACTGGGAGCATGAAGGTATGATGGATAAACCGGAGTATGCCAAATCTGCTGTAAAGAAAATAGAATCATATCAGAGAAATGGAATCCATCTGGGAGAACGTTTGATACTTACTTTTGAAACGGAATTGACAGTTTTGAATTCCCAGATTGTTGAAGAACTGGTGGAAAAATATTTGGTGTAGAGGTAGTTACCCCCCCCTCACTCCCCTATCTGGCACAGCACAGAAGCGAAAAACATCCCATTCCTTACCTCGAACCGGCATATGCCGCCATGCTGATTCACAATATTTTTCACGGAGCGGGTTCCAAGCCCAAGCCCTTTATGTTTGGTGGAAACAAGATTCCCATCTGGGGTATGTGCAAGCGTTCCGGTGAAAGTGTTATCTACGGTGATACAGAGTGAGCCGCCGTCAGTATTTGCGCGGACGATGATTTTTGTGTCCGGTGTTTGTTCCGATTTGCAGGCATCTACAGCGTTTTCCAATAGGTTGCCGAGGAGAACCGAAATGTCGGTCTCCGGAATGTTGATTTTTTCCGGAATTTCTGTTTTTACGAGATAGGTAATACCCTGCTCTTTGGCCTGTTGTGCAAAATATACAAGTACGGCATTGGCGGCAGGATTTGCGCAGAACTGTACCGGCGTATCGTCTGGTAAACTCATTCTGTACTGTTTTAGATACTCACTTAGAGCAGTATAGTTTCTCGTATTCAAGTATTCCTGCATAAGTGTGATATGGTGGCGGACATCGTGCTTGGCTCGGCGCACCTCTGTGATTTTCTCCTGCAAATTTTCGTATTGTACCGTCTGCATGGTCAATTCATGGTTGCGTTCAGTCAGCAGGAGGGTTTTGGTCTGCTCCAAAATCAGGCGTGTAACGACATAGTAAATGAAAATGGCACCGACATTGATAATAAATAAAAACAGCGTATTTTTCGGACGCAGGGCAATTTCAAGACTTGATTTGGAAGCATTTCCGTAGAACGCATAATACCACATTACATAAAAGGTGGCAGGAATTACCCACAAATACCGCCACTCAAAGCCGGATGGCTCCTTTTCTACTGCCGGTGTATACACTTTTTTCATATAGAAAAACAGAGGAACAGCAAGAATTATTTCTACCACAGCAAGCATGAGAGAAAAAGACCAGCGGTAACTTTGTACGGCGAGGTCAGGGAAGAAAAGATTTTCTATGGTCTTTGATGAAATTACAGCGAGGTTCGCAAGATTTGAAATCATTAAAAGTGTAAAAAACGTTTTGCCAAAGTGTTTTTTTATGGCAAGAAAATAAAAAGCAGCATACAGGATGGTGCTTACTGCACTGATGGTTCCGGTGTTGTTTCCGGGAGCAAAGGCAGCCCATGCACCGAGAAAAAGTTGCAAAATTGTCACAAGAACAATCAAAAAAAATGTTGTTTTTATCGAAAAACGAAGACTGTGCCGGAACGGATAAAGTGCCAGGGCAAGAAAAGGAAGAAAATTCAGCAGGGAATAAATGGCGACTTCCGCCAATCGATAAAAAGACAGCATCATTTGCCACCTCCATTTCGTAACATTTCAAACCGGAACGTAAAATAGGCATCTAAAACTTCTTTGGATTTACGTCTGCTAATTGGGATATTTTTTCCGTCGCTCATGATAAAAACATCATTGGTCTGGGAAGCAACTTCATAAAAATTAATCAACATACCTTTTGTCGGGCTGGAAAAATACGGATAGGCACATAAGAGCGATTCAATTTCGGAAAAAGAAGTCCGCACAATTGTGTCAACGTCGTATTTGCAGTGAAGGGTGACCCGGTGTGAAGAAAAATCAACATAAATAATATTGCGCAGGATGGCACTGGTGCCATCGGGAAGTTTTACCGTACGCATCTTCTCAATTTCTGCGAGGTTAAGCCGGTCTAACATAACCTTTACTTTGTCGCGCCCAAATGGTTTGCGCAGATAATAGCAGGCATTTACCTCATAACTTTCACTGGCAAATTCATTGCTCGTTGTACTGAAAACAATTTTTACGTTGCTGTCTCGTTCCCTGATTTTACGGGCAACATCCACGCCGGTCAGTTTGTCCATAAAAATATCTAAAATAATAAGGTCAAAATCCGCAGTCTCCCAAGCGGTCAGAAACTCTTCGCCACTTCGATAATCCGATATTTCTGAAGAATCTCCGAGAAATTCATTTAACAAAGTGCTCAGTTGTTCACACATTTGTATATCATCATCCACAATCGCAATTCTCAAAGTTAATCTCCTTATAATTCAAAAGTTTTACAAATTTTCCTTATTGTAGCATATTTTGACACAAAAACAAAGAAGCATAAAAGAATATTTTTACCGTTTGTGTAATTTTTTTACCGCTTGTGCCAAAGTGGTTGTTATTTGTAAAGAGTTCGGGTAAGATTTGTGTTACGGCTAAAGACATAATAGGAGGATATGTGAACACAAGGGTAAACACGAAAGGGAAAGACGAAGGCAAACAGAGAGGGAAAGCAAACGGCAGTCTGTAATGGGCTGCCGTTTGGCATGCAAAGAATACTTGACCTTGACGTCACGCACATAACATTCTATGATAAAAGAAGAAATATTAATAGAAAAAGGAGAGTGCTTGACTTATGAAAAAAATAATCACATATGTTATGATATTTACGATGTTAATTACAACGGCTGCAGTTTCTATGGCGGTTCCTGCATCGGCGGCGGTGAAAAAGCAGAGCAAAAGACAGGTGACATTGATTCGAAGCTACAATAAAATATACCGCAAATGCAAAAAGAACTTTAAGTATGATGGTCCGCAGCTTGAAATGAATCAAGATTCTTACAAAGAATTCAAAATCTGGGACAAAGAACTCAATCGTGTATACAAACTGCTTTATAAAGGGTTGTCGGCAAAGCAGAAAAAAGTGTTAAAGAAAAAACAGATTCGCTGGATAAAGAAAAAAGAAAAGGAAGCAGCCAAGGAAGCGGCACAATGGGCTGGCGGAAGCGGACAGCCGTTGGCACGTAATATGGTGTTGATTACAGAGACCAAGAAGCGTTTACGTTGGCTGATTCGAATTTACGCATAAGAAGGAGCACATAGAAACGATGGCAAACATAATTAAGATTGCGGATTTTTCAGATGAGGCACTTGATTTTTATGCGCGTGAAAAAGAGGCGCAGTTAAAACACCGCCCGGCGCATGGCAGGGGGATGTTTATTGCGGAGAGTCCGATTGTCATTGAGAGAGCACTGGCAGCGGGGTATGAGCCGGTATCATTTCTCATGGAAGAGGCGCACATTGAAAAGCAGGGGCGGAAATTTATCGCAAAATACCCGGAGATTCCAATTTTTACAGCACCGTTTGATGTGTTGACAAAAATCACAGGATTCAAACTCACGAGAGGGATGCTTTGTGCGATGTACCGCAGGGAACTTCCGTCGATTGAACATGTGTGTAAAAATGCAAGCCGGATAGCGGTTTTGGAAAACGTGGTGAATCCAACCAATGTAGGTGCGATTTTCCGTTCGGCAGCAGCACTTTCAATGGATGCTGTCCTGCTTACCCCGGATTGCAGCGACCCCTTATACCGCCGTGCGGTGCGGGTAAGTATGGGAACCGTGTTTCAGGTTCCGTGGAGTTTTCTGCCGGATGATGAAACCTATGTGAGCAGGCTGCACAAACTTGGCTATAAAACGGCGGCAATGGCACTGTGTGAGGATACGGTTTCAATTGCGGATGAGAAACTGAAAGAAGAAGAAAAACTTGCCATCATTTTAGGAACCGAAGGAGAAGGTCTCATGCCGCAGACAATAAAACAAAGTGATTACACTATCAAAATACCGATGGCACATGGCGTTGATTCGCTGAATGTAGCGGCGGCGAGTGCAGTCGCTTTTTGGGAGTTAGGAAATAAGGAGGCAGAACGATGATAAGGCATATTTTATTTTGGAATTACACGGAGAAAGTGAAAGAGGAGCATACACAGGAGGAATCCCTTCGTTTTATGCAGCAGTCAGTGGCTACGATGAATGGAAATATAGAGGGACTTTTGCATGCAGAGATAAACCGCAATTTTGCCGGTGGCTATGACCTTGTTTTTTATGCAGAATTTGCAGATGAGGAATCGTTAAAGAAGTTTATGAACCACCCACTTCATGTGGCACATAGAGAGAAATGCAAGGAAATTGTGACTGACCGGTTATGTGGCGATATCGTCAGTGAATAGAGAAGACGACACGTAAGATGGAAAAGCAAAAGAACATAACATGCTTTTCCGAACTTGCATAAAAGGTATCGATTCGCTATAATGGGGACAATGACGTTTGAAAGGAGAATTTAGTAACATGAAAAAGAAATTTAGTTTTCTGCTTGTATTGGCAGTTCTTGTAATGGGGCTTAGTGCGTGTGGAAGTTCAAAATCCGATACGACGAGCGAGACAAAGGCGACAAAGGCCCCAAAAGCTACGGAGACAGCCGAGGTAACAAAAGAGCCGGAATCAAAAACAACCGATACAAAAGGAAAGCATCACGCAAAAATTAAAGTGAAAGATTATGGCACGATTGAGGTGGAGTTAGACGGTGATACGGCACCGATTACGGTTGCAAACTTTATCAAATTGGTGAA
>ENA-OPWD01000051-OPWD01000051.1-human-gut-metagenome-genome-assembly--contig:-NODE-51-length-94853-cov-3.664740_pt1 | contig 94853 bp, 91 predicted proteins | sample MGYA00241502_ERZ501996 | MGnify/ENA primary metagenome ERZ501996 (study PRJEB25962, sample SAMEA2042011) | human gut metagenome | biome: human gut; feature: human-associated habitat; material: faeces... | reverse complement strand
GATGTTGAATCATTCTTTTTATTATCATCTTTTACAGGTATTTCCACCACATTTGATTCAATAATAAATTCAGTAGATGCACTTCCTGTTGTTGAATTAATACTTATTGTATGTTTTCCAACTGATAAAGTATTTAAATAATCACTTTTTAATGTGATAATCGTACTTCCTTCTTTAGATACATAATTCTTTGAATCAATTATCTTACCATCAATAGATACACTTACAAAATCAGAATAATCTGCATCTGAAACAAATACAAAATCTATTTTGCTATCTTTTTTCCATTTACTATTTTGACCTTTTATAATTTTAGGCGTTTTGATATTTACCATTCTTTCATATCCACAAACATTACAAACAGTATCTTTATCATCATCAAATATATGTTTCGATTCATCTTTATGATTATGACATACTGTACATTCTTGCCAATGAATTTCTTCATTATTCATCCATTTTGTAGAATAATTATGTTCTAATAAATCACCATATTCTTGATTACAAAGTTCACAAACAGCTTTTTGTATGCAAGTAGCTTTTCCACCTGAATGATTTGTACAAGTAATTTGCCCATTATTTATAATTGTGCCATTTACAACAACCGTACCATTGTTCGTAAATTTAGCTTTATCGGGAATTGTTAATGTTGTTCCTTCTGATATTATTAAAGTTTTTTCAGATGAAACCGTTTCTTCACCGATTACAGTGACATTACCAATAACTTTACCATCATTACCATTGAAAAGAACACTATCATTAATAGAATCATAAGATTCATCTCCTGTTGTTGTTATCCAAGATTGATTAATTGTTGTTGTTTTTCTAGCTTTTATTCCTCTTTTATCTTGTGGAGCATTAGCTTCTACTTTACTGTTTTCTATAGAAAGATTACCTCTTGTAAAGATTGCGATATCACCTGTACTAGTTGCATTAATTGTACTATTTGAAATAGATAAAGCATTTTTTCCAAATAAAGCAGGATAGTATCCTTCAGCTTCAATTTGTGCATTTTCAATTTTTAAATTATTCGCATAAATACCGTTGCTTTCTTTACTTACTACCTTAATAGCTCCACCATTAATTTCTAAATCATTATCTACGCTTAAAGCAGCATCATAGCCTTTAGCCACTACTTTAGAATTTCCAAGCACTTTCATAGGAGAAGAAGAAATAATTCCAAAACCAGCATATTTTCCTGTTGATGATTTTGCTTCCGCTTCTAAATAACTATTATCTTTTAAAGTTATAGGTGCACCAAATGATTCTAGTCCTGAAACAGAATATTCCGATGGCGTTTCAGGATCATCTTGTAAACAAATAAGTTTCGCGTTATCTTCTAATAAAACCGAATGAGTTGTATCCCCATTCTTTACTCCCAATTGTAAAGGCGCGTATGTTCCATTTCCTGTATATGTAAGAACCGCATTTCCTGATATCACACATTTTCCATTCCATTCAGCCGAATTTCGTGCCACATTTACATTGATTGTTGTATCCGTAACATGAAGTGCACTATCCATATAAGATGTTTTTTGTGTTACAGTAAAACCTTCTGTATTCAATACTCCTGATCCATATATAGTTAAATCATTAGCTGAAATTCTTTTTAGTTTATTATTTGTATCTTTAGGCACTTCAACTACCATCTTCACAGGGCTATTTTGTACTATAAAGCCCCCATTACATACTAAATTATTAAGTTTTAAATAAAAAGCTTGATCAACTTCATTAGGATTATTACTTCCCCAAAAATTAATTTGTTTATCAGTCGTACCTGTCAATTCATAATTAACATCTCTTTTACGAATATTAATGCCTGTATCTGTAATTTTATAGTTTTCATTTTCAACATTTGCACCTCCTACATCAATGACGATTGGTGCATTCGTTGGTGTTACCGCCATTACTGAAACTGGCGCTAATAGTAGCATAAAGCAAAATGTTACAAGCATTGTAATGAGTTTCTTATTCATATTTTTTCCTCCTTCACCATTAAATGTTGATACCGCATGTCTCATATAAAACTAATAAATAATCGTTACTTTAAATTGAGCAAGCAACGTTTTTTTGAGACCACAAGTCTCATCTATCTATAATATACTTCTTTCCCTCTTATTTGTCAATTTCACATACAAAAATTATATGCAAAATAAAAACACCAACTTAAGAATATAATCTTAAAGTTGATGTCTCTTTTATTTTTTCATCCATGTATGGGGACAATCTTCATCATAATCTATTTCACCATATGCTTTAAAGCCTAGTTTTTCATAGAAGCCTTTTGCTTGTAGTTGTGCATGTAAACATACTGTTCCTTTTAATAATGAACAAGCACTTTGTACAATATATTGTCCTACTTTTTTACCTCGATATTCTTTAATAACTGCTATTCTACCAATGACATTGGCATGTAAAGAATCATCATAATAATAGCGACATGTTCCAATGGGTTTATTTTGATCAAAGACAACTAGATGTCTACATTCTTGATCTAAATCATCAAATTCATCTTTAAAGCCTTGTTCTTCCATAAAGACTTTTATTCTAATATCTTTTGCTTCTTGAGGTAATTGTTCATAAATTTTATAATTCATAGACTTCTCCTATAACAACATTGTTGCAACAACAATTGGAATAGTAATAACTGATAATAAAGTTGAAACAACAATATTTTTTGTTACGATTTTGACATTTGCATTATATTGTGTTGCAAGCATTAATACCATTGATCCTACTGGCATAGCATTAGTAATGATTGTAATGTTTGCATAGTAAGGATTGATATGAAGTAAACGACAAACTATCATTGTCATAAATGGTACAATTATTAAACGTACAAAAGCAAAGACATAACTACGCCAATCTGTAAAACTATCTTTAATTGGGTAAACTGCTAATGATGAACCAATCATCATCATTGAAAGTGGTGCTGTCAGTGAACCAATACTATTAATGGTATCCATTAGTACACTTGGAAGTTGCATATCAAATAAGTAAATTAAGATTCCTATAAAAATCAAAACAATTCCTGGTGTAAGTAATTGTTTAAAATTTAATTTAAATTCACTATCATCACTTTTTGTAAGACACAAAATCGCATAGGTATACACAAAGAAATTAAATGCCATGTGAATAAGCGATGCGTAAAAAACAGCTTCTTGTCCAAAGACATCTAATAAAACAGGATATCCCATAAATCCTGTATTCGCAAAAACAACCATACATTCATAAACAGGCCAATCTTTTTTAGGAAATGGGAAGATACGATTTATAATCTTTCCAAGAATAATAAATCCTATGTACATTAAAATACCTGCCCCTATCATTAAAAAGACAATACTTTTATCATTTCCTTCTACTCCTGCAATAGAACTAATAATAAGCATTGGTGATGCCACATTGACAATTAATGCTGATATTTTTTTATTTGTATATTCATCAAAGATATGACATTTAAATAAAACAAATCCTAAAACAAGTAATAAAAATAATTTTAACATCGTTTGGAAGACAACCATGATGTCCATAAAATCCCCTCCTAAACCTTTACCATCTTATCATATTTCTTTTTATGCTCAATTCATTTTCATATTATAAAAATAATTCATTAAAGCTTGACTATCATAACAAAAAAATTGTAATAAATGGTCAATTCCCAAATTATTACAATTTTTTAGATAAATATCTTTAATTAATAAAAATCTTTCTTTGTTTTCTTGATTTTTAAAAAGAATTTTCCTAATCCAATAAAAATAATCAATAAAACTACAATCATATAAAATGTCCCAATTCCTAATGTTTTAGAACCTAATAAAGATAAATCAAAACCAAACCATCCTGTAGAAGCACCATAGTTTAAAAAATTATAGGGTGCTAACATATCGCCATACCAACGTACACGAAATACTTGTCCTAGAATAATAACATAACCAACATAAACAAGCGGTGGAATAACCGAATAAAAGACATGTCTTTTTTCAGGAAGATATTTTTCACTAAAGAAAATAAAATCAATGATTGCTAGAACTGGGGTTATAAAATGTACACATAAACTTCCTGCACCATTATTTAAATAAGCACCGATAAAACCATGACTATTGGTTGGTGCTAATAAAAGCAGATAGACAAAGAATGTAAGGGTAATGGATATTGTTCCCATAAATTTAATCAAATACATTCCTTGTGAAATATATTTTGTTTTCTTTAAATCATAAATCAAAAAGATTAAAAGACAAAGATCAATAAAGATATTTGATAAATTCGTAAAGTACGTAAAAAACATCCAATGATCTAAAGATTGCAACATTCCATAAACAGAAGAAAGTATTGCAATGAATTTTATAATTAGAGAAATCTTTCTTTTCATTTTTATCACCGGCAACACTATAACATATTATATTTTGAAGTTCAAAAGTTTTTAATACTTTCTTTTTTGATAAATACGTATTCCTAAAATAATCAATCCTAAAGAAACAAACGAAACAACTAAAGTAAGTAACATATTTTGTGTAAATCCAGCTACTAAATAACCTATAAAACATGCACTTGAAACAATTAAAGCATATGGAATCTGTGTTGTAACATGATATAAATGATTACATTGTGCTCCTGTTGAAGCCATAATTGTCGTATCAGAGATAGGTGAAATATGATCTCCACAAACTGCCCCCGCTAAAATAGATGCAATAGAAATAACTAACATTGTTGAACCTTCTGGAAATAAAGAGGTTGCCATAGGAATTAAAATACCAAACGTTCCCCAAGATGTTCCTGTTGAAAAAGATAACCCCGCTCCAACAACAAATAAACATGCCGGTAGAATTGCGGTTGAAATTGAAGCTGATTGTAATGTATTATAAACAAATGTTCCAGCCTGTAATTGATTTGATACAAGGTCCCCTAAAGACCAGGCAAGTACAAGAATTAAGATAGAGGGTACCATAGCTTTAAACCCTTCTGGAATACATTCAACAAATTCATTATAAGAAACAACTTTACGAGGAATATAAAGAACAAAGACAAAAATAATAGTAAAGAATGTTCCATAAACAAGTCCTCTTGATGCTTCACATTGACTAAAAGCCGTAATTAAATCTTTTCCATCAAAAAAGCCACCTGTATAGATCATCCCAACAATACAACTAAAAATTAAAACAATAACAGGTAAAATAAGATCTATTACTTTACCATTTTTATTATAAGAAATTTCTTCACCAGTTTGATAAGAATCATCCCCAAAATGAATATCACCTTCTTTAGCGGCAAGCTCATGTTTTCTCATTTTACCTACAAGAAATTCACTTTTTATAACATAACATACCATTACAACTGTAAGAAGGGCATATAGATTAAAGGGAATCGTATTTAAAAAGAGTTGAAATCCATCTCCCGAAGTATAGCCACTGACAGCAGCAGCCCATGATGAAATTGGTGCAATAATACAAATAGGTGCTGCTGTACTATCAATAATATAAGCAAGCATTGCACGAGAGACTTTAAATTCATCGGTAATTTCACGCATAACACTTCCTACTGTTAAACAGTTAAAATAATCATCAACAAAGATCACCACACCTAAAACAAAAGTAGAAAAAAGTGATTGCTTTGAGGATTTCATTTTCTTCTTTGCCCATTTTCCATAAGCTTGACTTCCCCCACTTTTAGTCATTAAAGTCACAATCATTCCTAGCATCACTAGAAACATTAAGATACCAATATTAGAAGGTTTGCTCAAGCAATTAACAACCGTATCAAATAACAAATTCATACTTTCTACAATATGAAAGTTCGTTAATAAAAGTGTCCCTGTCACAATACCTAATAATAAAGATAGATATACTTCTTTGGTTTTTAACGCAAAAACAATCGCAATAATTGGCGGTAATAACGCCCATACTGTACTTACAAAATTCATCTTTTCCTCCATAAAAAAAGCACTTTGAGGCAATCAAAGTACTTACATACAAGATAGCTCTCCACTAAAAAGTGACAAGAAATTACATATTCTATAATTTCCCAGATAAATAAAAGTTGGTGCTTTTATTCTCTTCGGCACGTTTCCCTTTCCTCTTTAACTGTCACCAAACATTATTAAAGAGTACTCTTGATTCATGCACCTCTACCATTTATTCATTTTTCTTTCAAAGAATATCAAACTCTTGTTATAAAGTCAATTAAATTGTTTCTATTTTAATACAAAAAGCCAGATTATGTTCTGGCTTCTGTATGACTATATTTCTATTTTAATGCTTTTTTCTTTTTTAATGCGATAATTGCGATAAATGATACTAAGCAACAACCAATGAAGATTTCAACTGGTGCTTGATCACCTGTTTTTGTACTCTTTTGAGTTGTTGTTTGTGCATTTTTAGTAGTTTCTTTATTTGTATTTGACACACCTTCAACACTTTCGTTTTTCTTATTATCTACATTTGTTTGACTATCTTTATTTTCTGTACCAGTATTTGGTTTTTGATTATCATCACTACCTGTTCCTGGGTTTGGTTTTTCATTATCATCTTTTCCTGTTCCTGGATTTGGATTTTCGTTATCATCTTTTCCAGAATTTGATTTAACAACTGTAAATATTGTATCTACATTTCCAGCAGTTGTTTGAATTTCTACTTTATGTTCTCCACTACTTAAAGTTTTTAAATATTCATTAGTTAATACAACTTTTGAATTACCATTGACTGCTCGTGAAATATTTTCAATTGTGTAGTATTTTGTATCAATTTCTTTTTCATCTACCAATACTTTTTGAATATTTCTTGCAGATACATTGATTGTAATTTCTAATGGCTTTGATTCATTATATTCTAACTTAGTATTTTCACCACTTACAATAACTGCTTTTTCATAACCATTAATAATAGCTTTACCTACTTTTCCACCAATTGCTGGATAAATAACATCTACTTCCTGATATTCTTCTGAGATTTTTTCTTTTGGATCAACAAATTCCCATCCATCAGGTAATTTAATTGTTTCTAATGTGCTACCGATAGCCCCATTTAATTCTAATTGTGATTTTGCTAAATCTTTTTCAAAAGTTCTTTCTTCAACAGTAAGTGAAACTTGTCTTCTTGTTCTTGCACTAACTGTATCTCCTTCTTTATAAGCTGTATAGTATAAATTATATGATCCTGGTTTTAATGATTTTAGTGATTCTGTATCATTTTTTCCTGTACATAATAGTGATACATGTGTGTTTCCACCAACATTTGTGAACATTGGTTCGTCATTAATAGAATAATCGACTATGCTTTCCTTATCAGAAGTAATTCCAGCTAATAAATCTGGTGTTTCACCTTCTGTCATTGTCACATCTTTTTCACCATTAATTTTATAAGCATTTGCATAGAAAGTATCTGCATCTTTTTGTTGTTGCTCATTTCTAGCATAGCGAACATAATCAACTTCATATTTTGTTCCTGCTAAGTTTTCACCTGCAGCACCAGGCCAAGCCCCACCTAAAGCCAAATTAAATTCAATATATTGTGGTCTATCAATACATTCTAAAGCTCTTTGATCATCACTATAATCAACTGTTCTAACAATTTGATCATCTACATACCATTCTATTTTACCTTTAGACCAATTAATTCCAAACACATGATAATCATCATTGAAAATTCCACTTGGTAGTGTATAGCAAGTACCATGTCCAGCATACTTTCCATCATCTTCACCATTAGTACCATAATGAAGCGTTTGATAAACTTGTCTATTACCATTAAACCCACCAGCAGTTCCATTACCAATTAATTCCATGATATCTATTTCACCACTATCAGGCCATCCAATACCTTGAGCAATGTTACCATCTAAATGAAAATCAGAACCTAATGTCCAAAATGCTGGGAATACTGCTTGACCTTTAGGTAATTTAGCTTTCATTTCAATTCTTCCATATAAGAATTCTTGTTTACCATGAGTTCTTACACTTCCTGAATCATAAATAACTTTTCTTGTTGTATCTCCTTGTGTTACTTCATATTGATCTTCTGTTTTTCTATTTGTTGCTTTAATAACTAAATTTCCATCTTCAAGATAAACATTATCTTTACTATTTGTATAATGTTGTTGTTCTAAACCACGGATATGTCCTAATTCATAACCCCAATTATTTTTATCTAATTCAGTTTCATTAAATTCATCAGCCCATACAAGATTATAATTGTCATCTTCATTTCTAACTTCTGTCAATGAAACATCATCAACAAATACTTTTCCTCTATATGTAGCATCGCTTGTTGATTCCGTCCATTTCATGAAACAAACTGTTAAATTTGCAGTATTTGCATCTCCAAATATGCTTTCTTCATTTCCTGTATCAATATTTAGTTCTACATCTTGATATTGTCCTTTATTTTCTTCTGTACATTTTACTGTAACTTCATTGCCATTTACAAGATTTTGTGCGTTCTTTTTTAAGTTGACAAACATTGTTTGTCCTACTTCTGTTAATTGCACTTTAGCTTTTAATTTATATTTTGTATTTTTCTTTAAATTAACATATTGGTAAATATTCGCATTTCCACTATTTTCTGGTAAAAAACCACACCAATTTCCTTCATTAGCACATCCTGGATATTTTGTAAATTGGGCATTTGTAACATCCCATGATGTACGACTACTAATTTGATAACCTGTCGAAGGATTATCTCCATCTTCAAAAGAACCGTTTTTAATAAGTTCTCTATCTAATTCTATTAAATCTTGTTTACCATTTGGTAAAACAGTAAGAATAACCGTTCTTCTTGTGGCTGGTTTTGTAGAATCTGTACTACTTCTTGCTGTGTAGTATAAATTATATTTCCCAGGTCTTAATTTCTTTAAACTTTGTTTATCATTTTTACCTGAGCATACTAAATCAACCGAAGTTAAACCACCTTTTGTTTTAAATGAATATTCATTATCAATAGAATAATCTAAAATACTATCTTGATCAGAAGTCACACCTTCTAATAAATTAGGCATTTCTCCTTCTGTCATTGTCACGTCATGTTCTCCACTAATTTTTATCGCATTTTTATAATATTCTTCTGAATCTGCTTTTTGTTGAGCATTTTGTCCATAATAAACATAATCTACTTCATATTTTTGACCTGCAAGATCATTTCCAGCATCTCCAGCCCAGTTTCCACCAGTAGCTAAATTTAATTGAATATATTGTGGGCGGTTAAAACATCTTTTATATTCTTCATTGTCACCGTAATCGAAAGAACCTACGATTTTATCATCCACATAAAATTCTAATTTATTTTTTGACCAGTCAACACCAAAAATATGATAATCATCATTGAAGATCCCTTCTGGCAAGGTATAAGTTGAAACTGATTTTGAATGATCTACATCAGCAGCCGATCCTGCATGTAAAGTTTGATAAACTTTACGATTACTATTTCCACCTGCGTCACCATCTGCAGCACCTATCATTTCCATAATATCAATTTCACCACAAACAGGCCAAGGAGCACCTTGTTCACTACTAATTCTTCCATCTAATGTAAAATCAGAACCTAATGTCCAAAATGCCGGGAAAGCACCTTTTCCTTTAGGTAGTTTAGCTTTCATTTCAATTCTTCCATATAAAAATTCTTGCTTACCATGCGTTCTAATACTTCCTGAATTATAGATGACTTGTCTATTTCCTCTAGGATTTTTATATTGGTCTTCTTTATCGCGATTAGTAACTTGTAATACTAATTGCCCATCTTTAACATAGACATTTTCAGGATCATTAACATAGTGTTCTTGTTCAACTCCTCTAATAGATCCTAATTCATAATCCCATTTTGATGTATCTAATTCTGTTTTATTAAAATCATCTGCCCAAACCATTTCATAGTTATCATCTTCTGTAGCTTCATTTTTCGCTTTAACAGATACATCATCAACCCATACTTCTTCATTAATAATATCTTGATTTCCATTTGTTTCTGTCCATTTAATAAATGCAATAGATCCAGATGTGTTATCTCCAGAATTAAAAGTAAATTCTACATCTTGATATTGACCAGCTTTATCTTCTGATGAAGAAATTGTTGTCTCAATAGCATTTCCATTAATATCTTTTAATCCTGCACTTAAATCATTATCTTTTACTGCTAAAAATACTTGTCCTTTACCATTTGAAATCTTTACTTTTGCTCTAACGACATAATCTGTATTTTTCTTAAAACTCACATTTTGAAAAACTGCTGCATTATTAGAATTTGATGGCAATTTTCCATAATAATTACCATTATCATTTTCAAATGTTCCTGTACCCGATTTTCTCCATGAGGATCCATTATTGTCAAAGCCACCATTAATAATTAAATCATTATTACGATTTAATTTTACCAAATCATGTTCATGAGTCACTTGTGACGTTGTACCTTGATTTGTATTCCCAGCAAATACCATTGCTGAATAAGAGCTAAGCATTGACATTGATGTCAATACGGATAAAACAACTTTTGTAACTTTTTTATTTTTCATACATTTTCCCTTTCCTTTTTAATTGTTACCGCTTACAAATAAGTATTATTACATATTTTTAGTAAATGTCAATACATACATTACTTATTTATACGTATATTTTCACTAAATTTAGCTATTATAAGTATATTTACAATTATTGTATAGTGTTAATTTTATTTTTATTTACTAAATTAAATATGTTATTTAGTAAATATTTGTCAATAAATAAAAAACTTCCTAAACTTAATTAGGAAGTTTTTCTTTTAAAGTTCTTCACCGTTAGAAGCAATAACTTTCTTATACCAATCATAAGAATCTTTTTTGCTTCTTTCAAGTGTACCATTACCTTCATTATCTCTATCTACATAGATAAATCCGTAACGTTTTTTCATTTCACCTGTTGTAAATGAAACACAGTCAATACATCCCCAAGGAGTGTATCCCATTAAATCAACACCATCTTCTTCAACAGCTTTTTTCATTTCTTCGATATGTGCTCTTAAATAATCAATACGATATGGATCATGACAAGAACCATCTTCTTCTTTAACATCAATAGCACCAAAACCATTTTCTACAATAAATAATGGTTTTTCATATCTTTCGTAGAACATATTTAAAGCATATCTTAATCCTTCTGGATCAATAGCCCATCCCCAATCAGATTCTTTAATATATGGGTTTTTAACTGAATGTTCACTTGAACCATCTGTTGCTTTTGAAACATCTTTATTTACTGTTGAATCTACAACATTTGTCATATAATAACTAAATCCAATATAATCAACAGTACCTTCCGCTAATGCTTTTTTATCTTCTTCTGTAATATCGATATTGAATCCTTTTCTTTCAAACATTTTTAAAGCATAAGCAGGATAATGTCCACGGCATTGTACATCGCAAAAGAAGAAACGATCATGCATTTGTTGTTGTGCTAATACTTGATCTGCTGGACGACAGCTAAATGGATAAATTGGAACCATCGCAATCATATTTCCAATTTTGAAATCAGGATTGATTTCTTTACCAATTTTTACTGCTTTAGCTGAAGCGACTAATGTATGATGTCCACAGATATACATTGCTTCTTCTGGATTATCATAGTTTCCAAAATGAGCGCCACTGTTTGTCCAACCAAAGATATCATTTTTAAAGTTCATTTGGTTATTGATTTCATTGAAAGTCATCCAATATTTAACTTTGTTTTTATATCTTTTGAAACATACTTCTGCAAATTTAACAAAGAAATCAATTGTTTTACGGTTCATAAATCCACCGTATTCTTTAGCTAAATGATAAGGCATTTCAAAATGTGATAATGTAATAACAGGTTCAATACCATATTTTAATAATTCATCAAAAACATCATCATAGAATTGTAATCCTTCTTCATTAGGTTCTTCTTCATCCCCTAATGGGAAAATTCTTGTCCAAGCAATAGAAGTTCTAAAACATTTAAATCCCATATCCGCAAACATAGCGATATCTTCTTTATAATGTCCATAGAAATCAATTCCAATATGGTTAGGATAATATTTACCTTCTACTACACCATCTGTGATTTCTCTAGGTACTCCATGTGCTCCTGCTGTCATAACATCCGCTACAGAATATCCTTTAGAAGTATTTAATACTCCTCCCTCAAATTGGTGAGCAGCTAACGCTCCACCCCATAAAAAGTCTTTTTGTAAAGCCATATATTACCTCCGTCTTCTTTTTTAACATTATATCATAAGAATTCAAAGCGAGAAACTTCCTCATTTCATTTAAAAGAATATTCACAAAATTATCCTTATAAAATGAATGCCTTGTAAATTCTATTTACAAAAGAAAGCCTTGAGTTTCCTCAAGGCTTTCTAAAAATGATTGTGAGTCTATTTTGATATTCTATAAATTAGAATATCCCATTAAATCTTCATCAACAGCACGTGCAACTTCACGTCCTTCTCTTATTGCCCAAACAACAAGAGATTGTCCTCGACGCATATCACCAGCAACATAAAGTTGATTTTGATTTGTTTGGTAATTTTCATCAGCCACATTTCCTCGTGGTGTAAGTTTTACATCAAATGCTTTAGCAACATGGTCTTCGCACCCAATGAAACCTGCTGCGATTAAAACAACATCAACATCAAGTGTTTTTTCGCTTCCTTTGACAGGAACCATTTGTCTGCGACCTTCAACTTGTTTTGATTCAAGTGAAACAATAATAGCTTGTTTGATATTTCCTTTATCATCTTTGATAAATTCTTTAACTGTTGTTTGATAAAGACGTGGATCATTTCCAAAAACAGCAATGGCCTCATTTTGTCCATAATCTGTCTTTTTAACACGAGGCCATTCTGGCCATGGATTTGAATCTAAACGTTCATGGGGTGGTTCTGGCATCATTTCTAATTGAATAACTGATTTACATCCTAAACGGATGGCTGAACCAACACAGTCATTTCCTGTATCTCCACCACCAATAACAAGAACATTTTTATCTTTTGTTTCAACAAAATCCTTATCTTCTAATTGGCTATTAAGTAATGATTTTGTAATTCTTGTAAGATAATCTACAGCAAAGTAAATTCCTTTAGCATCTCTACCAGGTACTTGTATATCTCTTGCTTTTTTACTTCCACAAGCTAAAACAACACGATCAAATTCTTTGTAAAGTTCTTGAACTTGTTTTTTTGTTTCAATACCTGCTTTTGTTTTGAAAACAACACCTTCTTCTTCCATTAAATGCACACGGCGATCAATGATATGTTTTTCAAGTTTCATATTTGGAATACCATACATTAATAATCCACCAATACGATCTTCTCTTTCAAAAACAGTTACTTGGTAACCTCTTTTATTTAATTGATCCGCTGCTGCAAGTCCTGAAGGCCCTGAGCCAATAACCGCAATCTTTTTATCAATACGATGTTTTGGTGGTTGTGGTTGCATCCAATTAGAAGCATAGGCTGTTTCAATGATGGCATTTTCATTTTCTCTTACAGTAACAGAGTTTCCATTTAAACCACATGTACAGGCTGCTTCACATAAAGCAGGACAAACACGTGAGGTAAATTCTGGAAAATTATTTGTTTTTAGAAGTCTTTTAAGGGCTGCTTTATAATTTTTATGGAAGATCAAGTCATTCCATTCAGGAATCAAGTTGTTAAGTGGACAACCTGATACCATTCCTTGAATGACTTTTCCATTTTGACAGAAAGGAACTCCACAATCCATGCATCGAGCCCCTTGGCATGATTGTTCATCACGAGATAATGGTTTATGAAATTCATTAAAGTTTTTAATACGTTTTAATGGTTCAATTTCTGTTGATACTTGTCTTTCTATTTCTAAAAATCCTGTTGGCTTTCCCATAATCTACATTCCTTTCTTAAAAGCATTAAAGGCTTCTACTTTTGCTTGTTCATTTGTAAGTCCCTGTTGTTCAAATGAACTAATAAGTGACATCATACGCTTATAATCATGAGGAACAACTTTTTTAAAGTGAGCAACCTCATTACCAAAATCATCTAAGATTTTCTTTGCTACATTTGAATTTGTGTATTTGTAATGCTTTTGAATCATTTCTCTTAATTGATCTTCATCATAACGTGACTTCACATTTTTATATTCTACAAGTTCTTTATTAACATGTTCATAGAATGTATTATCTGGATCATAAACATAGGCAATACCTCCAGACATACCAGCTGCAAAGTTACGTCCTGTTTTTCCTAGAACAACAACCATACCACCTGTCATATATTCAAGGCCATGATCTCCAATACCTTCAACAACGGCATGAGCTCCTGAGTTACGTACAGCAAATCTTTCACCTGCAACCCCATTAATATAAACTTCACCCGAAGTTGCTCCGTATAAAGCAACGTTACCAATGATAATATTATCTTCTGGTGTAATTGTAGAATCTTTTGGTGGAACAACAATCAATTTACCACCTGATAATCCTTTTCCAAAGTAATCATTACTATCTCCATAAAGATGTAATGTTAAACCTTGAGGAATGAAGGCACCAAATGATTGACCTCCAGCTCCATAACAATTAACTTTAAAAGTATCTTCTTCTAAAGAAGTTCCATATTTCTTTGTGATTTCAGATCCAAAGAGTGTACCAAATGAACGATCAATATTTGTCACACGGACATCAATTTCTTTATTTTGATGTTTATCTAATGCATCTTTTAATTGTTTATAAAGTACTGTTGTATCTTTTACTTCATTAAGTTTGAAATCATATTCATTATTTTTTTCATGATGACTATGTTTACTAGAAGTATATGGATTATTTAAGATTCTTGATAAATCAATATTTTCAATATCATCTCTTGCTTCTAATAAATCACTACGACCAACCATTTCATCAACTGTTTTAAAACCAAGTTGAGCCATGTATTCTCTTAATTCTTGAGCAACAAAACGCATAAAGTTTTCCACATATTCAGGTTTACCTTTAAAACGTTTTCTTAAAATTGGATTTTGTGTAGCAACTCCAACTGGACATGTATCTAAGTTACAAACTCTCATCATAACACATCCCATCGTAACAAGCGGTGCTGTCGCAAAACCAAATTCTTCTGCCCCAAGTAATGTCGCAATTGCAAGATCTCTACCTGTCATTAATTTACCATCAGTTTCAATAACAACACGACTTCTTAAATCATTCATAATCAAGGTTTGATGAGCTTCAGCTAAACCAAGTTCCCAAGGAAGTCCAGCATTGTAAACAGAGTTTTTAGGAGCAGCTCCGGTTCCTCCATCATATCCTGAAATAAGGATAACACCCGCACCGGCTTTAGCAACACCAGCTGCAACAGTACCAACTCCTGCTTCAGATACAAGTTTGACTGAAATACGTGCATCTTTATTCGCATTTTTTAAGTCATAAATTAATTGCGCTAAATCTTCAATTGAATAAATATCATGATGTGGTGGTGGTGAAATTAAACTTACTCCTGGTGTTGAATGTCTTGTTTTAGCAATCCATGGATAAACTTTACCACCTGGTAAGTGTCCACCTTCTCCTGGTTTTGCCCCTTGTGCCATTTTGATTTGAATTTCATTGGCACTACATAAGTATTCACTCGTAACACCAAAACGTCCTGAAGCCACTTGTTTAATGGCAGAACATTTACTATCACCATTAGAAAGTGTTTCAAATCTTTCTGGATCTTCTCCACCTTCTCCACTGTTTGATTTACCATGGAGTCGATTCATCGCAATAGCCATTGTTTCATGAGCCTCTTTTGAAATTGATCCATAAGACATTGCTCCTGTTTTAAATCTTTTAACAATTGATTCAACAGGTTCTACTTCATCAATTGGAATAGATTTTGTCTTTTTAAATTTCATAAGACCTCTTAAATTTAAATGAGATCCTTCTTCATCAATCATTTTTGAATATTCTTTAAATAATTGATAATCACCTAAACGTGTAGCTTGTTGTAATTTATGAATTGTTGCTGGATTATAAAGATGTTCTTCTTTTCCTGATCTTTCTTTATGATCTCCAGCACTATCTAGAGTAACATCAACATCTAATCCTAATGGATCATAAACTTGATTATGTCGATATTCTACATCGGCTTCAATATCTTTAATTGTTTTTCCTTCAATACGACTTACTGTTTTTGGGAAGTATTTATTGATTAAATCACTTGATAATCCAATTGCTTCAAAGTTTTGAGATCCACGATAAGATTGAATTGTACTAATACCCATTTTAGAAGCAATTTTAACAATACCATGTAAAATACCACTATTATAATCATCAACAGCTGCATAGTAATCCTTATTTAATAAACCTTGATTGATTAAATCAAAGATTGTATCTTGAGCTAAATAACCATTGATAGCAGAAACTCCATAACCAAGTAAAGTTGCATAATGATGGACTTCTCTTGGTTCAGCAGATTCAAGAATTAAAGCTAAACTATTACGTTTTTTTGTTCTTACTAAATATGAGTTAACAGCTCCAACAGCAAGTAATGATGGAATTGGTAAGTGGTTATCATCAACTGTTCTATCAGATAAGATAACAATATTACATCCTTCATGATAACGTTTATCTACTTCTACAAAGACACGATCAATAGCTTTTTCTAAAGATGTGTTTTTGATATAAGTAATATTCACTTCACCAACTTTAAATCCTTCTTTTTTCAAGTTTTTGATTTTTAAAATATCGGTATTACTTAAAATAGGATGATTGATTTTTAATAAGTGACAGTTTTCTGGTTTATCTTCCAACATATTTCCATCACGACCAATACAAATACTTGTAGAAGTAATGATTTCTTCACGAATCGCATCGATTGGTGGATTGGTTACTTGAGCAAATAATTGTTTAAAGTAATTGAATAATGGTGGATGTTTTGTTGATAAAGCAGCAATTGGTGTATCATTTCCCATTGCGACAATATTTTCATTTCCTGTAAGTGCTAAGTTTTTAATATAGTTTGTATCTTCATAACTATAGCCATGAATTTTTTGAAGTTTTGTAAGTTCTTCCCCTTCATATCTTTCTACACGCACACTAGGAATACGCATATCTTTTAAATTAATTAAATTGCTTTCTAACCATTCTCCATAAGGTTGTTTTATAGCATATGTTTCTTTTAAAACATCATCTTCAATAAGTTCGCCTTTGACTGTATCGACAAGTAACATTTTTCCTGGTCTTAATCTTTCTTTTAAGACGATATCACTTGCGGGAATATCTAATGAACCTACTTCTGAAGATAAGACAAGATAATGATCTTTAGTAATATAATAGCGTGATGGTCTTAAACCATTTCTATCTAAGATAGCCCCCATGATATCTCCATCGCTAAATAAGATTGAAGCTGGTCCATCCCAAGGTTCCATTAATGTCGCATTATATTCATAGAAGTCTTTCTTTGTTTGTGACATACTTTTATCATTTTCATAAGGTTCTGGAATACACATCATGACAGCACGTGGCAATTCCATCCCTGACATAACTAAGAATTCTAAAGTATTATCTAACATTGCTGAATCGGAACCATTAACGTCTACTACTGGATAAACTTTTGTAGTATCGACCGCATCTGTTGCCATGTTTTCTTCACGGCATAACATATTATTGGCATTTCCTTTAATTGTATTGATTTCACCATTGTGAACAATAAATCTATTTGGATGTGCTCTTCTCCATGATGGCATTGTATTCGTAGAGAAACGTGAGTGAACTAAAGCAATCGCACTTTTATAATCTTTGTTTTGTAAATCTTTAAAGAATAGTCTTAATTGTTGAACTAAGAACATTCCTTTATAAACAATTGTACGACTTGAAAGTGAACAAACATACGTATCTTCAAATTGACTTTGTTCAAAGATTCTTCTTACTTGATAAAGTTTTCGATCAAAATCTAATCCTGCTTCTACATCACTTGATTTTTCTACAAAAGCTTGGACAATAAATGGCATTGCATCAAGTGCTTTCTTCCCTAATACTTTAGGTACTGTAGGTACTTCACGCCATCCTAAAAAAATGAGTCCTTCTTTTTTTACAATTGTTTCAAACATCTTTTTCACACGTAAACGAATTTTTTCGTCTTGTGGCATAAAGAACATACCAACCCCATAATTTCCTTTTTTAGGTAATTGAAATTCTTTAATAACTTTTTGGAAATAATCATCAGGAATTTGTGTCAGTATTCCAACACCATCTCCTGTTTCTCCAGCGGCATCCTTTCCTGCACGATGTTCTAATTGTTCAACAATTTTTAAAGCATCATCCACTGTTTTATAAGTTTTTAATCCTTTGATGTTAACAACGGCCCCTATTCCGCAGTTATCATGTTCAAATGACTGATCATATAAACCTCGATTTTCTTTGTTCATAAAGGTTCCCTCCTTTTTTAGTATAGTTAGAATAGCACATTTAGTAATATGTGTAAAGACTTTGGTATTTTTTAGGATTTTTCTAAAAAGTGAGCAGATTGTATACATTTTTTAATGTTTTATCACTGTTTTGATAATCTTTTTTTACTAATTTAATAAATTTATTTCAGTTTGTAAATGAAAAATTTTTAAAATTTTTTTAATTTATTGGAAATAAAGAGTAAAAAGAGTAGAATAAAGATAGTATTAATATGGAAAGAGGAGAAAAATATGGAAGATATGTTTATTGTCGAAACTTCTGCTAGACATATTCACTTAAGTGAAAAAGATTTAGCAACTTTATTTGGTGAAGGTCATCAATTAACAAATAAAAAAGATTTATCTCAACCAGGTCAATTTGCTTGTGTTGAAAGAGTAAAAGTAATTGGACCTAAAGGAGAATTAAATATGTCTGTTTTAGGACCTACTAGAAAAGAAACTCAAGTAGAAATTTCTTTAACAGATGCAAGAAGCATTGGTGTTCAAGCCTTAATTAGAGAATCAGGTGATATCGAAGGAACTGCTGGATGCAAACTTGTTGGACCTGCTGGTGAAGTAGAAATCCCATGTGGTGTCATCGCCGCTAAAAGACATATTCACTTAACACCTGAAGATGCTGAAAAATTTGGTGTTAAAGATAAAGAAATCGTTAAAGTTGAAATCAATACTGAAGGACGTTCTTTGATTTTTGGTGATGTTGTTTGTCGTGTAAGCGCTTCATATGCTACAGCAATGCACATTGATACAGATGAAAGCAATGCAGCTGCTTGTGGTAGAGAAGTTTACGGTAAAATCGTAAAATAATAAACGTTTAAGGTTCTGTAAATAGAGCCTTTTTTGTTATTTATGATATAATGATGTCGGGTGATGATATGAAAGTATTAGATACACTTGGAAAATCAAAAAAGGCAATTGGTGGAATTATCGCAATTCTTTTATGTATTGTAGCTATTTTCTTTGCTGGCATGAAATTTGCGGATGGTAAAGAAAATGATAAGATTACTTCAACAACAATTAGAAATCAATTAACTGAAATTAATGAACTTGCGGTTTATTCTTATGATTATAGTAAGGTTGGTAAATTTTCTAATAAACTTTCTTTCAATGGTTGGGATATTCCTCTTACTCAAAAGAATTTTATTGTTACATATGATGGTACAATTAAAGCAGGAATTAATTTAGATGAAGCTAAAGTAGATATAGATCAAAATAATTTAAATATTACTTTACCTGCCACAAAGATTTTAAGTCATGAAATTGATGAAAACTCAATTGAAGTCTATGATGAATCTTCAAATATCTTTAATCAAATAAGTATTAATGATTATAAATCTTTTGCAACAAAAGAAAAAAAGAAAAATGAAAAAGATGCTATATCTAATGGAATCCTTACAAAGTCAAAAGAAAAAGTTGTGCAAACTCTCACAACTTACTTACAGGCTATTCCAGAAATTAAAGATAACTACCAATTAAACATTACAATCCAAGATGCAAAAACCGATGAATAAAATCATCGGTTTTTCTATTATAATTGAATTATTTATTTACAGCTTTTTTTAATGCTGAGCTTGCTTTGAAAGCAGGAGCTTTACTTGCAGCGATTGTCATTGTTTCACCAGTTCTTGGGTTTCTACCAGTTCTTTCACTACGAGTACGTACTTCGAAGTTTCCAAATCCTTTTAATGAAACTTTATCTCCTTTAGCAAGAGCATCTGTTACAACGTCTACTAATGCTGTAACTACTTTATCTACATCAGTTTTTGTTAATTCTGTACTTGAAGCAATTGCTTCTACTAATTCAGTTTTATTCATCTTTTTTAATCTCCATTTCTTGAAATATAGGATTAAATCCTAAAATTATTTTACTACTTTATACGTGTATTTACAATAAAATACGTTCTTTACTTTTCTAAATCTTTCACAAATTCATAACATACTTCTTTAGAGGTTGCCCATGATGTAACAAGGCGAATACAGGAATGATTTTCATCGACTTCAAACATTGGTGTTGTGATATATTTTTGATGAATTTTTTTCAACGTTTCATGATCAATGATTGGAAATAATTGATTTGATGGACTTTCAATATACATTGAGTAACCATTTTTCTTTAAACCTTCTTTTAAAATATTAGCACATTCATTTTCATGTTTTCCAATTTCTAAATAAAGATCACCTTCAAATAAAGCATCAAATTGAACACCTAACAATCTTCCTTTAGCAAGCATAGCCCCTTTTTGTTTAATATGATATCTAAAATCAGTTTTAAGTTCATCATTGATAATTACTAAACATTCACCAAATAAAGCTCCCATCTTGGTACCACCAATATAGAAAGCATCACTATACATAGCCATTTCTTGTAAGGTTGGTGCATCATTTAAAACAAGTGCACTACCAAGTCTGGCTCCATCAATAAATAGATAAAGGTGATGTTTTTGGCAACATTGATAAATTTCTTTTAATTCATCTAATGTGTAATATGTTCCATATTCCGTTGTTTGTGAAATATAAACCATTTTAGGTTGTACCATATGTTCATCAGTATGCCCACTTACAATTTCTTCAATCATTGCACAATTGATTTTACCCTCTTGATGTGGTTTCGTTAAAACTTTATGTCCGGTAAATTCAACAGCTCCTGTTTCATGCACATTAATATGCCCACTATCAACCGCAATAACTGCTTGATAATCTTTTAAAGCAGAAGAAATCATAATCATATTTGTTTGGGTTCCACCTACTAAAAAGTGAATATCCACGTTTTCATTGTTTAATATCTTTTTGATTTTATCTTTTGCTTTTTGACAGTATTCATCCTCCCCATAGCCTACTGTTTGTACAAAGTTTGTTTGATTCAAGGCTTCCATCACTTTAGGATGTGCCCCTTCTAAATAGTCACTTGCAAAATTATACATCTTAACCCCCTAAAGAAAATAGGAAACGATGTTTCCTATAGTTCTTCTCCATTTGTTTCAATAACTTTTTTATACCAATAATATGAATCTTTTTTATATCTGTTTAATGTACCTGAATTTTCATCTTCTTCACGATCTACATAAACAAAACCATAACGTTTTTGATAACCATTTAACCAGCTTAATAAATCTGTATAAGACCATGTACAATAAGCAAGTACACGACAACCATCATCACATGCTTTTTTAAGTTCTTCAATATGGCGTTTTAAATAATCAATACGATATGGATCATGAATTTGTCCATCTTCTAATTTATCAAAGGCACCTAAACCATTTTCAGAAATAACAATTGGTAAATCATAGCGTGAAGTAATTTCACGACAACACATTCTAATTCCCATTGGATCAATTGTCCAATCCCAATCAGTTGTTGGTAAAAATTCATTTTGTGGTTTTTTATAAAGACCAGGTACACCTTGAACTTTAGCTGTTCCTTTTTTACCAGTATTATTCATTGTATGATCACTACCAACACCATTAATATCATTAAATTCAACAACACATGTTTGATAATAGTTCACACCCATGAAATCAATAAGTGAAGCTGCTTTTTTCATAAGGGCTTCATCGCCTTCTTCGAAAACAGGCGCACATCCTAATGATTTTAAATATTGAATAGCCGCACGTGGATAACGTCCATAAGCATATGCATCCATCCAATAATAGTTTTGTAAATCATCATAATCCGCTTTAGCCATTGCATTTTCAGGTTTACGATCATAAGCATAACTTGGACTATAAGCAAATGAAGCTCCTACTTTCGCTTCTGGATAAAGTTCTTTTAAAGCAATAACACTTTTTGCATGAGCAATATTAGCATGATGATTGACTTGATAGAATGTTTTCATATCATCTACTTTTCCTGGTGGATGCATTCCTTCTAACCATCCATGTCCTGTAAAAATATTTTGTTCATTCATTGTAATCCAATATTTTACACGATCACCATATCTTTTAAATAATGTTGTTGCATAATTTACATAATCATCTACGATTTTTCTGCTTTCCCATCCGTGATATTGGTCTTCTAAAGCTTGTGGCATATCCCAATGATAAACTGTAACCATTGGTTCAATTCCGTATTTTAATAATTCATTGATAAGATTATCATAGAACTCTAAACCTTTTTCATTGACTTCACCATTACCATTTGGATAAATACGTGTCCAGGCAATTGAAAAACGATATGTTTTCAATCCCATTTCTGCCATCAACTTTACATCTTCTTTGTAACGATGATAGTGATCAACCGCTTTATCACCTGTTGTTGCTTTAAAAGTCTTTCCTGGAATTCTTACAAATTGATCCCAGTTGGAAACACCTTTACCATCTGCATCCCAGCCACCTTCTACTTGGTAAGCAGCTGATGCACTTCCCCAAAGAAAATCCTTAGGAAACCCTTTTGTTTCTTTAAAATACATTTTTTTTCTCCTTATTTCATATATTTTTTGATAAACTGACTTAATGTTTGTTTAAAGTCATCGTTTTCAACAAGTTCATATAAGTATTTTTCATCTTTTAAGACAAATAATACTTTTTCCCCTCTATTTTTATTATAAAGAGGATAAACCATTTTAAGTGGTACAAATTCATCTTCTTTAGCATGGAAGTAGAGTGTAGGAATATCATTGTGTCTAACATATTTGGCTGTGTTTTCTTTTAAATCAATATGAACAGCTTTTTTAATATGTCGCGCAATAATAGAAATTGCAGGATATTTTGAAATCTTATAATCTGCTTCTAAGCGATAACCAATAATATCATATGGAGATGTATAAGCTCCATCTGAAATAATTGCTTTAACATTTTTTAAAACATGTTTACCTGCTGCATTTAAAATAGTATTTGCCCCTTGTTCTTTACCATAAAGTAAAATCTTATGATCTTTTCCATAAGTATCTAAAAGATAGTTATTCCAACAAACAAGATCATTGATATCCTTGATACCAAAACCTCTAATATAACCATCACTTTGTCCATGAGCACACGCATCAACTAATAGAATTTGTGCTTCTGGTAAATGTTCTTCAAAATAAGGAACATAAAGTTGCATGTCTTTTGCTTGTAATCCAAATGGATGTAAAATAACGACTGTTTCTTGAGGATTTTCTTTTGGAATTAAAATTCCTCTTAATTGAATATCTTGATCATTTTTAATTGTAATATTTTTACTACTGTATTTTGCTTCTAAGATACTTGGACGATCTTCTTGTTTATGATGTCTATAAAGTAATTTTTTAGCATACTTTTTAGAAATCGTATAAACTGAAACTGCTGCTGTTCCAACACCTCCTAATAAAAGTAATCCTTTAACTGCGTTTTTATTCTTTACCATGACCGTATACCTCCTTAAATTCTTCCATTAATAATCGATTAATATTTGCGACTTGTTCAAATGAAGTTAAACGATATTCATCATGATTCATTCTTGCTGCATAAAAACGAATCGCTTTTTCTAGTTCCAGTCTCATAATCTCTTTATACTCTGGTGGGAATGTTGAGATAGGGAAACATACAAATAAAAATGTATTATAGTCCTTTGAGAAAAGATCTATGAGTAAATCATACCCTTCTTTTGTAACAATTTTATTACCAATTTCTTTTTGTAAGTCATGATTTGCGAATGTAAGAACATCATTCATGACAAATCTTAAGATATTTTCACAAGCTTCAATATAAAGATCATGATTATTTAAATAAAGAGATTTTAAATAATCAATAACAATATTATTTTTTAAATGTTCTGGACATAGCTTGTCACAATAGATAAAAAGTTTTGATGCAAGTTCATCATTGCCTAAAATAAAGTTTCCAAATTCATTAATGATTGATAATGTAAAACGTGGCATTTGGCATACTCTACCAAAGATTTCTAACATTTCATCTTTAGTATGTTTAAAGAATCCATCTACATGTTGATTCATTTTTTTTATGATTTCTTTAAAATAATCTAAATGGAATTGATATTCTGTATCTAAATATTTTGCGTTAACACCATCCCATTCATATTCATAGAGAATCTTGTCTAAAAGTAAAGCAATAGAATCCATGAATTTCTTATAATTTTTATTATAAAGTAATCGATCAAGATAAGGATTAAAAAATGTATAAAACTCATCAACTGTTTCTTGATTTGTCCCAGAATGATATTCTAGATAATCTAAAATATTACGATAATCTAAAGGTTCGAGGATCGTATCAACAGCATGCGTTTCAATAAAATGTTCAAAAACATGACAATGTAAGATTGTTTTAAATTTGTTAAAATAAAGAATTTTATTTAAAGCATCTTTTATAATATATTCTTGTTCCTGTTCGTGAAGATTTACAGAAAATGTTGGAACAATTTCTTCTCCTGAGTAATCAATTGTGACAAAAACATCAATGGCTTTAAATTGAATGTCTAAAATATAATAATGAAATTTATGTTCAAATTTTTTTGTTTGTACTGCACTATGACATCTATATTTACCAATATAGTTGCTTTTATGTGTTTCTAAATACTTTTCAATACATTTTCTTGCCATAAGTACTCTCCTTTGTATCTCCATTTTACCATTTTTAAATATTGATGAAAACAAAAAAAGAAAATTACTCTTTTAATGAGAATTGCCTTTTTTAAAAGTTAATTTGTTTATTTTGTTTAAATGATGTTTTTCAACAAATTGATTTAATAATTCAATATCTTTTGTATTAAATTGTTGAGGATGGTGAGCATCGATTCCTAAAATCACTTTATTGTCAATTTCCTGGGAAATATGAAAGAAATGATCATTATTATAAGGATAAACCATTTCATCATTTCGACAAACAAGACCTTTACGAATACCACCCGCATTAACTTCTAAAGGTACATCATATTTTTTAGCTTCTTTACAAATAGCAAGAGAGACTTCTTTGCATAAGTCATCAAACTTATTTCTTCCCATCATAAATAAATCAGGATGAGCAATATAAGAAAATAGATTTGTATGAATAGCTTTTATAACATCTTGTTGATAATGTTTCAACATTTCATCATCGACTTTCTTTTTTCCATAATAATAAGAATGTATTGGATAACGATCAAAATGATTTCCTAAAATTAAATAATCTACTTCCTGATTATCTAGAAGCCTTTGATAGTAATCAAGATATTCTTTAAAGTATTCACATTCATAACCTTGATAAATCGTTATTTGATTTTTGTATTTTTGCTTTAATTCTTGTACAACTTTTTGATGTTCTTTTCTTTTTTTATAAGGCATACGCATTCCTGGACCATTCAATATAAATGCTTTACACCAAGATAAAAAAGAATGAAGTGAGCCCAAGGTATGTGGCAAACTTTTTAAAAGGAATAAACGATAAAAAGGTAAAGGAACATGTTCAGAAAAACCTAATTCTTGCATGTTTAAATCAATTGCTGCCTTTACCATATCTTCTTCACTTCCATAGCCATGCCCACAACGATAGGTATGTGTATGGTAATTATTCATAGAAAACCTCATGTAAATAAAGTCCTTGAGGTTTTGCTTTAAATAAACATTTCTTTTCGCCTTTACTTTCTAAAAGTTCTTCTAGCTTTGCTTTATCTATACGATGTGCTCCTACTTGAATAAGTCCACCAACAATATGTCTTACCATATATCTTCTAAAACCATTACCAATAAGTTTAAAAGTTACAATGCCATTTTTTTCAATAATATCAAGGTGATAAAGCGTTCTAATGGTATTTCCATAAGGATCAATGGCACAAAAAGAAGCAAAGTTATGTTCACCAATGAAGATTTTTGCGGCTTCTTTCATTGCTTTTATATCTAATGATTTTCCATATTGATAAATATAATTTGTTTCAAAAGGTGAATATTCATTCATACTTAAAAGATAATGATACTCTTTCTTGGTAGCACTATAGCGACTATGAAAATCCTCATCTACAAGAAAACTATCTAAGATATAAATATCATTTGGTAAGAAATGATTGATTGCCCTTTTCCATTGTTTTTCTGGCATATCACGTTTTGTATCAAAATGAAATACTTGTTTTCTTCCATGCACTTTTGCATCTGTGCGTCCACTAGCATGAATAACAATTTCTTCATCTTTACAAATATTATGTATTGCCTTTTGGATTTCTCCTTGTACTGTTCTTAATTTATTTTGTACTTGAAATCCATGAAATTTACTTCCATCATAACTAACAATGCATTTAATTCGATTCATTACATAAAACTCATTATAACCACACTAACGCATACAATAATTGAAACGCTCATAGCAAGCGTATCTGTTGTTTGCCAAGATAATATTTTGTATTTTGTACGTTTTGCTTCTGGGTTATAATTTCTACTTTCCATAGCATTTGCTAAATCTTCTGCTCTTTGAAAGGCAGAGATAAATAAGGGAATAATAAGAGAAATAATTGATCTTATTTTTTCCATAAATGATCCTTCGTTAAAATCTGCCCCTCGACTGGCTTGAGCTTTCATAATACGTTTTGCTTCATCTAAAAGATCTGGAATAAATCTTAAAGCAATCGATATCATCATAGCAAGCTCATGAACAGGAAAATGAAATCTTTTTAAAGGATTTAATAAATTTTCAATTGCGAGTGTTAACTCTAACGGTTTTGTTGTTGATGTCATTAGCGTTGTTAAGGTAATGATCAAAACAAGTCTTATAAAAATATAGGCTGTTTGTAATAAAGCTCCTGAATAAATTGAAATACTTCCTATTTTTACAAGTACATCTCCTGTTTTTAATAAGAAAATGTTAAAAATCATTAAAAAGAGCATCATAAAAACCATTGGTTTAACTGCTTTTAATATATGAGATACTTTAATTTTTGATAAAAGAATGCACACTAATACATAGATTGCAAGAATACCATAACCGATAAATCCAACATCAAAAAAGACAGCAATTAAAAATATAAGAACTGTGCATATTTTTAATCGAGGATCCAAACGATGAATAAGTGAATTCCCTGGTATATATTTTCCAAATGTCATATTATCCATGAAGTTCACCACCTAACGCCTCTACTAAATCATCAATATTATTAATCGATGTATCTAGCTGAAAACCTTTTTTATTTAAATCAATAACCATATTTGTAATAAGAGGTAAATCTATTCCTAAATTAAGTAAATAATCACTATCTTTAAAAACATCTTTAACTTTTCCTTTTCTTTCAACACAGCCTTCATTCATTACAATAACTTCATTACAATATTCTAAAACGTGATTCATATCATGTGTTACTAAAATGACTGTTTTTCCTAATTGATGAATACTTTTAAATAAATCCATCATTTCTCTAATCCCTTGAGGATCTAATCCTGCTGTTGGTTCATCTAAAACCAAAATATCAGGATCCATTGCTAAAATTCCTGCAATCGCAATTCTTCTTTTTTGTCCTCCTGATAAATCAAAAGGCGATTTTTGAAGATAGGTTTCATCTAAGCCAACCATTTTAATTACTTTTTTAGCAATTTCTTTTGCTTCTTCCTCACTTGTACCAAAATTCATAGGTCCAAAAATAATATCTTTTTCAATGGTTTCTTCAAATAATTGATATTCAGGAAATTGAAAAACAAGTCCTGATTTTTTACGTAATTGTTTTAATTTTTCTGGTTTTTCTTTCGATGAAATCGTATATTTATCAATTGTTATTTGCCCATCTGTAGGTAATAATAAAGCATTAATATGTTGAATAAATGTTGATTTTCCGCTCCCGGTTTGTCCTATGATTGCAGTAAAACTTCCTTCTTGAATATCTAAATTCACATTTTTAAGTGCATAATATTCAAAAGGTGTTTTTTCACCATAAATATGACTTAAATTTTTGCATGTAATTGACATAATTGTTTCTCCAATTCTTCAACGTTTAATGTTTCATTTATTTGAATACCTTGAGCTTTAAGTTTACGTGATACTTTTAAAGCAAATGGTGTATCTAAATGTAAATCTAGTAAAAGCTTTTCGTTCATTAATAGGGTTTCAGGTTGATCATCACCAACAATTTCACCTTTATTTAATAATAAAATACGATCTGCATTTTTAGCTTCTTCAATATCATGAGTAATAGAAATAATAGTCATTTCTTTATCTTCTTTAAGTTCTCTAATCAATTCATTGATTTCTTTTCTCCCACGAGGATCCAACATACTTGTAGATTCGTCTAAAATAATAATAGAAGGACTCATAGCAAGAATTCCAGCAATAGCTACACGTTGCTTTTGTCCACCAGATAATTTTGTAGGTTCATGATCTAAAAATTGATCCATACGTACTCTTTTAGCATAACGTTCAATAAGTTCATCCATCTTTTCGCGTGGAATACAAATATTTTCTAAACCAAAAGCAATATCATCTCGCACAGTGGCACCAATAAATTGATTATCTGGATTTTGAAAGACAATTCCGATTTTTTCTCTTATTTTATAGAGATTTTCTAGATTCAATTCTTTATGATCAATAATGATATTACCTGATTTTTTTTCTAATAAACCAATCAATAACTTAGCAATTGTACTTTTACCACTTCCATTATGTCCTAATATCGCCACATATTCCCCTTTTTTTATTTGAAAAGAAATATTGTGAATTGTTTTTAACCCAGGCTCATATTCAAAACATAAATTTTCTACCTTAATTATATTTTCCATTTTTTTCTCCTCATGAATGCGTTTAGTTAATTCTATAATTAATGATGAAACAAGTCAAATAAAAAAGGACTGAATTTCTTCAGTCCAAATAATCATTACTTAGTTAATGATAAGATTGCCATTGGTGCATTATCACCTTTACGGTTATATGTTTTTAAGATAGTAGTATATCCACCATTAACATCTTTGAATTTAGGTGCAACGTCATCAAATAAGATTTGAACAGCTGTTTTTCCAGTTGCTTCATCAACAACTTTATGCATATCTGCAGCAGCTTGTCTTCTTGCATGTAAGTCTCCACGTTTACCTAAAGTAATTAATTCATCAACAACACTACGAACTTCTTTAGCTCTTGTTACAGTAGTTTCAACTTTTCCGTATACAATAACTTCAGTAGCTAAACTACGTAACATAGATTTTCTAATATCTGAAGTGCGTCCTAATTTTCTATTTTTAGCCATGAGATTAACGCTCCTTTTCGAGTTTCTTCAAATTAATCGATAGGTTTAAATCCTAAACCTAATTCAATTAATTTTTCTTTTACTTCTTTTAATGATTTTTTACCTAAGTTTCTTACTTTAATCATATCATCTTCTGATTTAGAAGCAAGATCTTGAACTGTTTGAATACCAGCTCTCTTTAAACAGTTGTATGAACGAACTGATAAGTCTAATTCTTCAATTGTCATATCTAAAACTTTATTAGTAGTATCACTTTGAGCTTCTGACATAACTTCCATGTTCATAGCTTTATCAGATAATTCAACAAACATATTTAAATGTTCAACTAAAACTTTTGCAGCTAATGAAATAGCTTCAAATGGTTTTAATGAACCATTAGTTTCAATTTCTAAAGCTAATTGATCATACTTAGCACTTTCCCCAACACGAGTTGGTTCTACAGAGTAAGCAACTTTTTCAATTGGTGAGAAAATTGAATCTGTTGGAATAACACCAATAGTGTTAATATTTACTTTATTTTGATCTGCAGATACATATCCACGATCTTTTTTAGCAAATAATTCCATGTATAAATGACCACCTTCTGCAACGTGAGCAATTACCAAGTCGTTTGAAATCATTTTAACTTCAGCTGGACATTGGATATCTGCACCAGTTACAGTAGCAGGACCTTTTACATCAATAATCATAGTAGCAGTGTCTTCACTATCTACATCAAAAACTAATTTCTTTAAATTTAAGATCATTGTTGTTACATCTTCAACAACACCGTCAATTGCAGAGAATTCATGGATAGCTCCTTGAACTTTGATTGCATAAACGGCAGAACCAGGTAAAGAAGAAAGTAAAACTCTTCTTAAGGCATTACCTAAAGTAGTTCCAAATCCTCTTTCAAGTGGTTCAATGACAAATCTTCCATAATTTTCAGTTTCATCATATTGATCTATATTAAAGTTTGCTTTTTCGAATTTATGCATATGTTCCCTCCTCTATAGGAATGTTTTTGTATTTTAGTTTACTACAATAATACTATCCACGAGGACGTTTTGGTGGACGACAACCATTATGTGGAATTGGTGTTACATCATTAATTGAAGTAACTTCTAATCCAGCAGCTTGTAAAGCTCTAACTGCTGCTTCACGTCCTGGTCCTGGACCTTTTACGTTTACATCTACAGTTTTAACTCCATGTTCCATAGAAGCTTTAGCTGCAGCTTCTGATGCCATTTGAGCAGCAAATGGTGTTGATTTTCTTGATCCTTTGAAACCTAAAGCTCCAGCACTTGACCAAGTTAATACGTTTCCATGTTCATCAGTAATAGTTACAATAGTATTATTGAAAGTAGAATGAACGTGTGCTACACCTTTTGCAATATTCTTTTTTACACGTCTTTTACCACGTGTTTGTTTTACTTTAGCCATTTCCTTTCAACCTCCTATTATTTTTTCTTTCCTGCGATTGGTCTTGCTTTACCCTTACGAGTTCTAGCATTAGTTTTAGTTTTTTGACCACGAACAGGAAGTCCTTTACGGTGACGCATACCTCTGTAGCTTCCGATTTCCATTAAACGTTTAATGTTTAATTGAACTTCTCTACGTAAGTCACCTTCAACTTTAATTTTTTCTACTTCTTTTCTGATTTTTGTAATTTCTTCTTCAGTTAAATCTTTAACTCTTACATCTTCGCTGATACCAGTAGCTTTTAAGATTTCTTTAGCTGTTGATTTACCGATACCATATACATAAGTTAATGAGATAACAACACGTTTATCACGTGGGATATCTACACCTGCAATACGAGCCATAATTTTTCCTCCTAAATACTAACCTTGTCTTTGTTTATGTTTTGGGTTTTCGCAAATAATCATTACGCGCCCTTTTCTTTTAATTACTCTGCATTTATCACACATTGGTTTTACAGATGGTCTTACCTTCATCCTGTCTACCTCCTTTTGGAAGATTTTTTATTTATGTCTAAATGTAATTCGCCCACGTGTTAAATCATATGGAGATATTTCAACGGTAACTCTATCCCCCGGTAAAATGCGAATGTAGTGCATACGGATTTTACCAGAAACGTGAGCAAGAATTTCCACTCCATTTTCTAAAGCTACTTTAAACATCGCATTTGGTAATGTTTCTAAAACTGTAGCTTCAACTTCAATAACGTCATCTTTTTTTGCCATCGTTCTTCAACTCCTTTTATTAAAGTTTTGTAAGAATTCTATAACCGTCATCAGTGATAACGATTGTATGTTCATAATGAGCAGCTAATGAATGATCCTTTGTGATAACAGTCCATCCATCATCAAGAGTAACTGTTTCTTTCTTTCCTAAATGAGCCATTGGTTCAATGGCTAAGCACATTCCCTTTTTTAGTCTTGGTCCTCTTCCAGGTGCGCCATAATTAGGAACTGCTGGATCTTCGTGAACACTTGTACCAATACCATGACCTGTATAATCTAGTGGTGTTGTACAACCATTCTCTGTAAGATATTCTTCAATTGCATGTGAAATATCCGAAAGTCTTATACCAGGTTTAACTTGAGCTAAGCCCGCATATAAAGCATTTTCACAAACATTCATTAAACGAGCAGTTTCGCTAGATACATGTCCAACAGCATAAGTCCAAGCACTATCACCATGATATCCTTTATAACAAGCTCCTACATCAACTGAGATAACATCTCCATCTTTTAGCTTTCTATTACTTGGTATTCCATGTACTACTTCTTCATTAACAGAAGTACAAACACTATTTGGAAAACCATAAAGATGTAGAAAGGAAGGTGTTGCACCATGATCCCTAATTATTTTATCACAAATTTGATCAATTTCACTAGTAGTTATTCCCGGCACAATAACTTCTTTTAATTTTTCATGAACTAAAGCAACAATTCGACCTGCTTCAGTCATCAATTCTATTTCTCTATCATCTTTAGTAATTATCATTATTAAACCTCCAGGCTTTCATCATATCTTAAAGACGTTATATAAATAACTTCTTAACTTTGATAACTGCTTCTTCAAAATTAATTATCTTCTTTAGATATTCATGAATCCATAAAAGAAATCATTATTATTTACGAATATAACCATGATATTCTTTTCTAGTAATATATGTTTTGATTTGTTTTACTGTTTCTAGTGCAACCCCAGTTACGATAATCAAACCAGTTCCACCTAATGAAAGGCTTGCATTTTCTGTTTGTGTCCAAATAATTGGAGTAATAATTGGAATTGCTGCGATAATACATAAAGTAAGTGATCCAGCAACAGTAACTTGGTTAAGAACTTTTTTAATATAGTTCTTTGTTTCAATACCTGTTCTTACGCCAGGAATTGAACCACCATTTTTCTTCAAATCATCACTAATTTTTTCAGCATCAATTTGTAAGTTAGAATAGAAGAATGTAAATCCAACAATCATTAGAATATATAAGCAGAAACCAATTGGTTCTTGATAATTAAATATTGTATTGATCATTTTTGTTACATCTGTTGTTTTCATAAAACTTACAATTGTTCTTGGTGCTGCTAGTACTGAAGAAGCAAAGATAACAGGTAACACACCTGAACTATTAATTTTAATAGGCATATGTGTTTGTTCTCTTGTTCTCATTGTTACACTTGTACTAGATGCATAATTAATTGGGATTTTTCTAATTGCACCTTCAGTAAAGACTACGAAGACAACAATTGATAAATAAACCACAACAAATAATACATACCAAGCTATATCTAACCACATTCCACTATCATAAGTGACGAGGTTATCATAAGTTGTTAAGAATGCATTTGGTAAGTTTGACACGATACCAGTGAAGATCAATAATGAAACACCATTACCAATCCCTTTTTGAGTAATTTGATCACCTAACCAAATTGCGAACATACTTCCAGCCATCATAATAAGCACTACATAAATGTATGACCAGATTGAGTTATCAACTAAAATATTATAACTTGTATCAAAGGCATAAGTTAAAACCCCACCTTGTAATGCAGCTAATAATAATGTTAATACTCTCGTAACACGGTCTTTTTTCTTTTTACCAGTGTTACCTTCTTTGCGCCAGCGAGTTAACGCTGGGATTACATCCATTGATAATAATTCAATAATAATTGATGATGTAATGTATGGTGAAACACCTAATGCGAAAAGTGAAAACCTTTCTAAGGTACCTCCACCAAGTAAATTCATGATTCCGAAAATACCATTTGTAGCATCACTTCTGCTTAATGAACCTACATCAACACCTGGAATTGTAATTCCTGCACCTAAACGGTACACGAATAAAATTCCAAGTGTGAAAATGACTTTTCGACGAAGTTCACCCTTTTTGAATACATTCTTCAAAAAAGTTAACATCTTAAATCACCTCAGTTTTTCCACCTGCAGCTTCAATAGCGGCAACAGCTGATTTAGAGAATTTTGCAGCTTGAACAGTTAATTTCTTTTCAATAGCTCCATTTCCTAATACTTTAACACCATCTAATTCTTTTTTGATGATTCCTGCTTCTTTTAACGCAGCAGCGTTAACTGTTGCACCATCTTCAAATTTATTTAAAGTTTCAAGATTTACAATAGCATATTCTTTACGATTAATATTTGTAAATCCTCTTTTTGGTAATCTCATGAATAATGGAGTTTGTCCACCTTCGAATCCTGGTTTTTTACCTCCACCAGATCTAGCTCCTTGACCTTTTTGACCTCTACCTGCTGTTTTACCATTTCCTGAACTTGTACCACGTCCAACACGTTTTCTTGCTTTACGAGCACCTTCAGTATATTGTAATTCGTGAAGTTTCATTGTTACACCTCCTACTATTTTTCTTCTACTGTTACTAGGTGTCCAACTACTCTAATCATACCTTGAGTAGTAGGGTTAATTTCTAATTCAACAGTTTTATTAATTTTAGTTAAACCTAAAGCTTTAAGAGTCTTTTTTTGGTTTGGTAAGCAACCAATTGGACTCTTTTTAAGTGTAATACTTACTTTTGCCATTTTGTTTGCCTCCTATCCAAAAATTTCGTCTACTGTTTTTTCTCTTAATTCAGCAACTTCATTAACTGTTTTTAATGAAGCTAATCCTTGCATTGTTGCTCTTACCATATTGATTGGAGTTCTAGAACCAATACATTTAGATAAGATATCACGGTAACCTGCTAATTCGACAACGGCACGAACAGGACCACCTGCGATAATTCCAGTACCTTGAGATGCTGGTTTAATAAATACGTTTCCTGATCCGTAAACACCGTTTACTTCATGAGGAATAGTACCATGTACAGAAGGTACTTTGATAACATTACGTTTAGCATTTTCACATGCTTTTCTAATTGCATCAGGTACTTCGTTAGCTTTACCAGTACCAAATCCAACTCTACCTTTTCTATCTCCAATAACAACTAAAGCAGCAAAACGCATTCTACGTCCACCTTTTACTACTTTTGTTACACGGTTAATAGTAACAACACGTTCTTCAAATTCTTTTTCTTCTCTTCTTGGTGCTCTTCTTTGACCATTTCTTCTTGGTTTTCTTTCACCATTGTTAGTTCTTGGTTTACGTTGTTCCATATTGACCTCCTTCTAGAATTCTAATCCAGCTTCTCTAGCAGCTTCTGCTAATGCTTTTACACGACCATGATAAATATATCCACCACGATCAAATACTACATTTTTAATTTCTTTTGCGATTGCTCTTTCAGCAATTTCTTTACCTACTGCAGTTGCAGCAGCAATGTTTCCACCGTTTTCTAATTTCATTTCAACACTTGATGCGCTAACTAATGTTACACCATTGACATCATCAATAATTTGAGCGTGAATATGAGCATTTGAACGGAAAACATTTAAACGTGGACATTCTGGAGTTCCACTAATTTTTCTACGAACTCTAGCATGACGTTTTAAACGTACATCATTACGAGATTGTAATTTAGCCATAAAGATAGCTCCTTTCTTACTCTTAAACTACTTCTTACCAGCAGTTTTTCCTTCTTTTCTGATGATTCTTTCATCACTATATTTAATCCCTTTTCCTTTATAAGGTTCAGGTTTTTTCTTAGATCTAATTAATGCAGCCATTTGACCAACACGTTCTTTATCAATTCCAGAAACTACGATAGTATTTGGATTTGGAGTTTCAACTTTAACTCCTTCTTCAGCTTCGATTTCAACTTGATGAGAGAAACCGATATTTAATACTAATGTATTTCCTTTCATTTGACCACGGTACCCAATACCAACGATTTCTAATGTTTTAGAGTATCCATTGTGAACACCTTCGATCATGTTAGCAAGTAAAGCTCTTGTTGTACCATGTAATTGTTTTACATGTTTTTCTTCACTACTTCTTACTACAGTAATTTCATTACCTTCTTGTTTGAATGAAATTGCTGGAGAAAATTGTTTCACTAAAGTCCCTTTTGATCCAGTAACTGTTACTGTGTTATCATCAGCGATTTCAACAGTTACTCCTTCAGGTACAGTGATAATTTTATTACCGATACGAGACATCAGTTATACCTCCTGTATAATTTTTTTATTACCAGATATATGCTAATACTTCTCCACCAACTTGTTTAGCTCTAGCTTCTTTATCAGTCATTAAACCTTGTGAAGTTGATAGAATAACAATACCTAAACCATTTAATACTCTAGGAATTTCGTTTACTTTTGCATATACACGTAATCCTGGTTTAGAAATTCTTTTTAAATCAGTGATTACTTTATCTTTTCCTCTATATTTTAAAGTGATAATAATGTTTGATTCAGCACCTTCGCCTTCAACTTTATATCCTTTAATGAACCCTTCATTTTTTAAGATTTCAGCAATTCCAACTTTTAATGTTGAAGTAGGAATACTTACTTCTTCTTTTAACGTATTATTTGCGTTACGGATTCTTGTTAACATATCTGCAATTGGATCTGTCATTACCATTTGCGCGTCCTCCTTCCAATACGGATTATTTTATAATTACCAACTTGCTTTTTTTACACCAGGAATTTCACCTTTGTAAGCTAATTCACGGAAGCAAATTCTGCAAAGTTTGAACTTTCTAATTACTGAATGTGGTCTACCACAACGTTCACAACGTGTGTATTCACGTACTTTATATTTTTGAGGACGTTGTTGTTTCACTTTCATTGATGTTTTAGCCATTTATTAAGTCCTCCTTATTTATGGAAAGGCATTCCTAATTGAGCTAATAACTCATGACCTTCTTCATCAGTTTTAGCTGTTGTTACGAATACAATATCCATTCCTCTTAATTTGTTTACTTTATCAAAATCAATTTCAGGGAAGATTAATTGTTCTTTAACACCTAAAGTATAATTTCCTCTCCCGTCGAATGAGTTATTTGATACACCTCTAAAGTCTCTTACACGAGGTAAAGATACATTTACTAATTTATCTAAAAATTCATACATTCTTTCACCACGTAAAGTGACTTTACAACCGATTGCTTGACCTTCTCTTAATTTGAAACCAGCAATTGATTTTTTAGCTCTAGTGACAACTGGTTTTTGACCAGTAATTAATGTTAATTCATTAACTGCATCATCTAATAATTTTGAATTAGATACTGCATCACCAACACCAATATTTAATACGATTTTTTCGATTTTTGGTGCTTGCATTTTAGAAGAATAATTGAATTTTTCCATTAACGATTTAACTACTTCGTTTTCATAACGTTCTTGTAAACGATTCATTTGCTATCTCCTTTCAATTATTTCTTTTTCTTAGAATCAACTTCTGCACCTGTTTTTTTATTAACACGTACTTTAGTTTTCTTTCCATTTTCATCTACAGATACTTTATATCCTAATTTAGCTGCAGATTTTGATTTTGAATCATAGAATGCAACATTAGAAACATGAATTGGAGCTTCTTTGTTAACAATTCCACCTTCAGGATCAGCTTGTGAAGGTTTAACATGTTTTGTTACCATGTTTACTCCTTCAACGATTACTCTTTCTTCTTTAGCAAGAACTTGTAACACTTCACCTGTCTTACCTTTATCTTTACCTGCGATAACTACAACAGTATCACCAACACGGATTTTCATGTGCCACGCCTCCTTATAATACTTCTGGAGCTAATGATACGATTTTCATGAAATCAGCATCTCTTAACTCTCTTGCAACTGGTCCAAAGATACGAGTCCCTCTTGGAGACTTATCATCTTTGATAATAACACAAGCGTTATCATCGAATTTGATGTAAGATCCGTTTTCACGTCCTACAGCATATTTAGTTCTAACGATAACAGCTTTTACTACTTCACCTTTTTTAACAGTACCATTTGGAGCTGCTTGTTTAACTGTTGCTACAACAACATCTCCAATACTACTTGTTTTTCTATTTGACCCACCTAAGTTACGGATTACTAATACTTCTTTAGCACCAGTATTATCAGCAACTTTAAGTCTACTTTCGTTTTGAATCATTCCGGTTACCTCCTTTTAGAGTTTATTAAACTGTTTCTGCTTTTTTAACGATTTCTACTAAACGGAAACGTTTTGTAGCAGATAATGGTCTTGTTGACATGATTTTAACTGTATCTCCAACTTGAGCTTCGTTATTTTCATCATGTGCATGAAATTTTGTAGAAGATTTCATACGTTTACCATATAACTTATGTTTTACATGTGTTTCAACTAGCACTGTAATAGTTTTATCCATTTTAGTAGATACAACTGTACCAGTATAAACTTTACGATTATTTCTTTCCATTTGTATCTCCTCCTATTGGTTTAATTCTCTTTCTCTAATCACTGTTTTAATACGAGCGATTGTTTTACGAACTTGTCTAATACGTGCAGTGTTTTCTAATTGTCCTGTAGCTTGTTGGAATCTTAATCCAAAAAGCTCTTTTTTGTATTCTTCAACTTTAGCTAATAAAGCTGGAGTATCTAATTCTCTAATTTCTTGCGCTGTCATAACTATTCACCCTTTCCAATGATTTTACATTTAATAGGTAATTTATGAGATGCAAGTCTTAAAGCTTCTCTTAATGTAGCTTCATCTAAACCAGCAACTTCAAATAATACTCTACCAGTTTTTACTACTGCTACCCATTCTTCTGGAGAACCTTTACCTGATCCCATACGTACTTCTAATGGTTTTTTAGTTTTAGCTAAGTGAGGGAAAATTCTAATCCATACTTTACCACCACGGTTCATATAACGGTTGATGGCAATACGTGCTGCTTCAATTTGACGAGAAGTAATCCAAGCACCTTCAGTTGCTACTAAACCAAATTCACCAAATGATACTTTGTCTCCACCTTTAGTTCTACCTTCGTAGCTAACACGGTGAGGTCTTCTGTATTTTGTTCTTTTAGGCATCAACATGATTATTTATCCCCTTTCTTCTTTTCAGGAAGGATTTCTCCCTTACAAATCCAAACTTTAACTCCTAATTTACCATAAGTTGTATCTGCTTCTGCAGTCGCATAATCGATATCAGCTCTTAAAGTATGAAGAGGGACATTCCCTTCAGAGTAACCTTCAGCACGAGCCATATCAGCTCCACCTAAACGTCCTGAAACATTAGTTTTAATTCCTTTAGCTCCAGCTCTCATTGCTCTTTGAATAGCACGTTTTTGAACTGTTCTAAATGATGCACGATTTTCTAATTGTTCTGCGATATTGTTAGCAACTAATTGAGCAACAACATCTGGGTTTTTAATTTCAACAATGTTAATGAAAACTTGTTTACTGCTTACTAATTTTGATACTTCTTTTCTTAAAGCATCAACTGATTCACCATCTTTACCAATAACTACACCAGGTCTAGATGTGTGAACAAAAATTGTTACACGGTTTTTAGATCTTTCGATTTCTACTTTAGCTACTGAAGCAGTTTTAAGTTTTTTAAGGATATATTCACGAACTCTAATATCTTCATGTAATAAACCAGCGAAATCTTGATCATTTGCGTACCATCTTGAATCCCAATCACGGTTAACACCAACACGTAAACCTACTGGACTTACTTTTTGACCCATTCTAGTACCTCCTATCTTTCATCAACCACACAAGTAATGTGGCATGTTCTTTTTAAAATTCTTGTTCCGCTACCTTTAGCTCTTGCAGCGAATCTTTTTAAAATTGGACCTTCATCAACGAAGATTGCTTTAACATATAATTTTTCTGCATCTGCATCATTGTTGTATACTGCATTTTGAGCTGCAGATTTAACAACTTTTGAGATTGCAGGAGAAGCAGCTTTATTAGTATATTCTAAGATACCAAGTGCTTCTTTAACTGTTTTACCTCTTACTAAATCAACTACTAATCTTGCTTTTTGAGGTGATACACGAATTGTTTTAGCTACTGCTTTTGCTTCCATGTTCTATTCTCCTCTCTATTTCTTTCCTTTTTTATCGTCAGCATCATGACCATGGAAAGTTCTAGTAGGAGCGAATTCTCCTAATTTATGACCAACCATGTCTTCAGTAACGTAAACAGGAATATGTTCTTTTCCGTTATATACTGCAAATGTATGTTCGATAAATTGAGGGAAGATTGTTGAACGTCTTGACCAAGTTTTGATAACTTCTTTTTTACCTGATTCATTTAATGCTTCTACTTTTTTCATTAAATGAGCATCAACAAATGGTCCCTTTTTTAAACTACGTGCCATTTTTTCTTTCCTCCTTATTATTTACCATTGCGACGACGTACGATTAATTTAGTCGAAGCTTTTTTGTTCTTTCTAGTTTTAACACCCATAGCTTTTTTACCCCATGGAGTCATTGGAGCTTTACGTCCGATAGAAGTTCTACCTTCCCCACCACCATGAGGGTGATCGTTAGGGTTCATTACAGAACCACGAACTGTAGGTCTAACACCTTTCCATCTCATACGTCCAGCTTTACCATAGTTTACTAAACCATGATCTTCATTTCCGACAACACCAACTGTAGCTCTACATACAGATAATAATTTTCTAACTTCACCTGATGCAAGTCTTACAATTACATATTTGTCTTCTTTACCTAAGATTTGAGCAGACACACCAGCAGATCTTGCGATTTGTCCACCTTTTCCAGGTTGCATTTCGATATTGTGAATTACAGTACCTTCAGGCATATTTCCCATTGGTAATGCGTTACCAACTTTGATATCTGCGTTTTCACCAGAAATGATTTCCATTCCTACTTCTAACCCTTTTGGAGCTAAGATATATCTTTTTTCACCATCTACATAGTTAATTAATGCGATGTTTGCTGATCTATTTGGATCATATTCAATAGTTGCAACTTTCCCTGGAACATTATCTTTATTTCTTTTGAAATCGATAATACGGTATTTTTGTTTATGTCCACCACCATGATGACGTGTTGTGATAACACCTTGGTTGTTACGACCACCGTTTTTAGATTTTTTTGCAACTAAAGATTTTTCAGGTTTATTTGTTGTAATTTCTTCATAAGTTAATGAAGTCATATTACGACGACCGTTAGTCACTGGCTTATAAGTTTTAATTGCCATCTTTAGTTTCCTCCTAATTTCTTATCTGGAATGAGTTTTCCAATATTTTATCAATTAATCTTCATCAAAATAATTGATTGTGCTTCCTTCAGCTAATTTAACGATAGCTTTTCTTCTTTTATTAGTTTTACCTTCATATCTACCCATTCTTTTAGCTTTAGGTTTAACATTCATAATGTTAACTTTTTCAACTTTTACATTGAATAATTTTTCAACTGCGATTTTAACTTCTGTTTTATTAGCGTTTAAATCTACATCGAATGTATATTTATTTTCTTCAGTTTGAAGGGCTAATGACTTTTCAGTAAGTACTGGTTTTTTTAATACATCTGTAATGTGTGCCATTATGCTAATACCTCCTCAACAGCTTTAATTGCAGCTTCAGTCATAATTAACTTATCGCTGTTTAAGATATCATAAACATTTACATGTTTAGCATCTAATAATTTAACTCCTGGGATATTGCTTGCTGATTTTTCAACATTTAATGTGATTTCATCAACAACGATTAATGTTTTTGCAGGAGCATTTAAGTTTTCTAATACTTTAACCATTTGTTTAGTTTTTGGAGCTTCGAATGAAATTCCATCGATTGCTGTAAATTCATTATCTTGAACTTTTGAAGATAATGCAGATTTTAAAGCTAATCTTCTAACTTTACGGTTTAATTTGAATTTGTAACTTCTTGGTGTAGGACCAAAGACAACTCCTCCGCCTCTCCATTGTGGAGCACGAATAGAACCTTGTCTAGCTCTACCTGTACCTTTTTGACGCCATGGTTTTTTTCCACCACCAGCAACTTCAGTACGGTTTTTAACTTTATGTGTACCTTGTCTTAAAGATGCTCTTTGTAATAAGACCATATCGAACATAGCTTGTTTATGTGGTTCAATACCGAAAACTGCTTCGTTTAATTCTAAGTCTTTAACTTCTGCACCTTCTTGGTTAAATACTTTTACGTTAAGCATTCTCATTTCCTCCTTCTTCAAATTATTCTGCAGCAGCTGTTTCTACAGCTTCTTCTGCTACAGTTTCTTCAACTTCTTCTGGAGTGTAATCTACTAATTCATGTACTGGATTTACTTTACCAGCTTTTTTGATAGCAGTTTTAACAACAACTAAACCTTTTTTAGGTCCTGGTACTGAACCTTTGATTAATAATAAGTTGTTTTCTGGATCTACTGCTACAACTTCTAAGTTTTGAATTGTACGAGTTACATGTCCCATTTGTCCTGGCAATTTTTTACCTGGAGCGATTCTGTTTGGAGCGATTGGTCCCATTGAACCAACAATTCTATGAGCTCCTGAACCATGTCCTTTAGGACCAATGTGTTGTCCATGTCTCTTAATAACACCTTGATAACCTTTACCTTTTGAAGTTCCTGTTACATCTACGACTTCACCAGCTACGAAGCTATCAACAGTAATTTTATCTCCAACTTCATAACTCATCATTTCGTCATAACGAAATTCTTTAATGAAGCGCTTAGGAGCTGTGTTAGCTTTGTTTGCAATTCCTTTTTCAGCTTTGTTTGCTAATTTTTCTCTTTTATCTTCAAAACCAACTTTTACTGCATCATATCCATCAGTAGCAACTGTTTTCTTTTGTAAAACTACGTTTTCAGTAGCTTCTACAACAGTAACTGGGATTAATACACCATCTGTAGTGAAGACTTGAGTCATTCCAATCTTACGACCTAAGATTCCTTTCATGAGTTACACCTTTTACCTTTCTTATAATTTAATTTCAATGTCTACACCACTAGGTAATTCTAATCTAGTTAAAACATCAACTGTTTCTGGTGTAGGGTTCACAATGTCGATTAAACGTTTGTGAGTTCTAATTTCAAATTGTTCACGTGAATCTTTATATTTGTGAACAGCTCTAAGGATTGTATATATTTCCTTTTCAGTAGGTAATGGTACTGGACCAACTACTTGAGCACCTGATTTTTTTGCAGAAGTAATAATTTTTTCTGCTGAAGCGTCTAGAATTTTATGATCAAATGATTTTAATCTAATTCTAATTTTGTTATTTGCCATGATATTCTCTCCTTTCAAAATTCATATAGGATTTGATTCACTCATTGCGAATTACCTGAAACATGCCGTTTCATGACAACGCTTTTCGGTGTTTCAGCAACCTCGCACTTCTACGTGACATCAACATTTGTATTATATGTTAAATTATGCCTAAATGCAATACTTTTTTACTATTTTTTTAAATTTTTTTATTAAATTATTTTCTCGAAAAAGTACGATTCTAAAAGCATTATTTTTGCTCTTTTCTTTTATAAAAAAGAGCTAACTCCTTAAAGTTAACTCTTCTAAATATATTTTTAACAGTTGTTTTCTACATAGCTTTCTTCACCATCTAATTTAGCTAATTCTGCTTGTCTTGCTTCTTCAGCTTCTTTAGCTAATGTTTCAGGCGATTTTAAAGGACCTCTAAATCCAGTACCTGCTGGTAATAATTTACCAATAAGTACATTTTCTTTTAATCCTTTTAACATATCTTTCTTACCTTTAATAGAAGCATCAGTTAAGATCTTAGTTGTTTCTTGGAAAGATGCTGCTGATAAGAATGAATCAGTTTCAAGTGAAGCTTTTGTGATACCTAATAAGATTGGTCTACCTACAGCTGGATGTTTTCCTTCTTTTAATGCTTCTCTATTTAATTCAGTAAATTGAGTAACATTAACATGAGTTCCAGGAAGTGTTCCAGTATCTCCACCTTCAACAATTCTAATTTTCTTCAACATTTGTTTTACGATAATTTCGATATGTTTATCTGAAATTTCGATACCTTGGATACGGTATACTTTTTGAACTTCTTTAATAATATAGTTTTCAACAGCTTCTGTATCAGCTACATTTAATAATTCTTTAGGATCGATAGAACCTTTAGTAATCTTATCACCAATGTTAACATGATCACCAACATTAACTCTTAATTTAGCACCATAAGGAGTTAAATAACTTCTTGTTTCTAAATCATTAGAAACAACAACTTCCATTCTTCCTGAATTATCAATGATATTCGATACTTCACCTTCTATTTCAGAAATAATTGATTTAGCTTTTGGATTACGTGCTTCAAATAACTCTTGGATACGAGGTAACCCTTGAGTGATATCGGCACCACCGGCAACCCCACCATCATGGAAAGTACGCATTGTTAACTGAGTACCTGGTTCACCGATTGATTGTGCAGCCATAACTCCAACAGCTTCACCTAATTCAACAACATTACCTGTTGCTAAGTTACGACCATAACATTTTTTACAAACTCCGCCTTTAGCAACGCAGCCAAGAACTGAACGAATTTCAACTTCTTTAATACCTGCATCGCATACAACTTTAGCGTTTTGTTCTGTAAAAATTTCACCAGCAGCAACTAATAATTCTTTAGTTTCTGGATGGTAAACATCTTTTTGTGAATAACGACCAACTAAACGGTCATATAATGGAACAATAACTGTGTTATCATCTGTATTATATAATTCAGTAACAACGAATCCTCTATCTGTTCCACAATCTTCTTCAGAAATAATAACTTCTTGAGCAACGTCTACTAAACGTCTTGTTAAGTAACCTGAATCGGCAGTCTTTAAGGCAGTATCTGTAGAACCTTTACGGGCACCATGTGTCGAAATAAAGAATTCTGATGCTGTTAAACCTTCACGGAAGGCAGACTTGATTGGTAACTCGATTGTTTCCCCTTTTGGATTGGACATCAATCCACGCATACCTACTAACTGAGTGAAGTTAGAAAGTGATCCACGGGCACCCGAATCAGACATGATGAAGATTGGGTTACGATCATCAGCTTCGAACTCTTGACGTACGACTTCTTGTACTTCATCTTTAACACCAGTCCATAATTTGATTACGCTTTGATATCTTTCTGCTTCAGTTAATTTACCTTTATTGTAGAATTGTTTAATTTGTTCAAGTTTATGATCTGCTTTATCAAAGATTTCAAATTTAGCTTGAGGTACTTGGATATCATAAGCAGATACTGTAATACCAGCAATTGTTGAATATTTAAATCCTTGATCTTTTAACTTATCAAGCATTAAGCTTGTATCAGTTAATGCAGATTGTTTGAATACTTCATCAATGATATTTCCTAAAGCTTTTTTACCTAGTGGTTTCACTACTTCTTGAGCAGTGATATGTGCTTTAATATCAGTTCCCATTGGTACGAAGTATTTATCAGGAGTTTTAGTTAAATTTTCTTTACCTGGTTCATTGATAAATGGGAATTGTCCATCAAAGATATCATTAAAGAAAATTTTACCTACAGTTGTAATTAAATAACTGTTATTTTGTGCTTCTGTAAATGTTGCATTGTGTAATGCAGATGCTTTAATAGCAACTCTTGTATGAAGAGTAACAGTTTTAGCAAAATAAGCATGATCTACTTCATTTCTATCCGCAAAGACAGTACCTTCACCAATTGCTCCAACATCTTCTAATGTTAAGTAGTAATTACCTAACACCATATCTTGGGATGGAGTAACGATAGGTTTACCATCTTTAGGACCTAAGATATTTGTTGATCCTAACATTAATTGTCTTGCTTCTTGAATTGCTTCTTCACCTAATGGTACATGGACAGCCATTTGGTCACCATCGAAATCGGCGTTGAACGCTGGAGTTACTAATGGATGAAGACGAATAGCACGTCCTTCTACTAATTTAGGTTCGAATGCTTGAATACCTAATCTATGAAGAGTTGGCGCACGGTTTAATAATACTGGATGTGCTTTAATAACTTCTTCAACAATTGGCCAAATTTTATCATCCATTTTATCAATTAATCTTTCAGCTGCTTTAATGTTTGTAGCGATTTCTTGATCAACTAAACCATGGATAACAAATGGTTTAAATAAGCTTAATGCCATTTCACGTGGGATACCACATTGATACATTTTTAAGTCCGGTCCTACAGCGATAACTGAACGTCCTGAGTAATCAACACGTTTACCTAATAAGTTTTGACGGAAACGTCCTTGCTTACCTTTTAATGTATGACTTAATGATTTTAATGCACGCCCTCCAGCACCAGTAATTGGTTTAGAACGACGACCATTATCGATTAAGGCATCAACAGCTTCTTGTAACATACGTTTTTCGTTTTGTACGATAATAGAAGGTGTCCCAAGTTCTAATAATTTTTTCAAACGGTTATTACGAGTAATAACACGTCTATATAAGTCATTTAAATCACTTGTTGCAAAACGCCCACCATCTAATTGTAACATTGGTCTTAAATCAGGTGGAATAACTGGTAATGCTTCAAGAATCATCCATTCTGGTTGATTATCAGAAGATCTAAATGCTTCAATAGCTTCTAATCTCTTTAATAATTTTGTACGTTTTTGTCCTTGAGCTTCTTTTAATTCTTTAGAAACAATTTCAAATTCAGCATCTAAATCAACCTGTTTTAATAATGTTTGAATTGCTTCAGCCCCAATTTGAGCTTCGAATGTATGACCAAATTGTTCATAACATTTACGATAATCTCTTTCTGATAAAACTTGTTTATATTCTAAAGGTGTAGATCCTTTATCAATAACAACATAAGAAACGAAATAAATAATTTCTTCTAGTTGTTTTGGTGACATATCTAAGATTAATCCCATTCTTGATGGAATACCTTTTAAATACCAAATATGTGCAACCGGTGTTGCTAATTCAATATGTCCCATACGTTCACGACGTACTGCAGATTTTGTAACTTCTACACCACATCGATCACATACGACACCTTTATATCTAATTTTCTTATATTTTCCACAACTACATTCCCAATCCTTAGATGGTCCAAAGATTCTTTCACAGAATAGACCATCTTTTTCAGGTTTTTGAGAACGGTAGTTAATCGTTTCAGGCTTTTTAACTTCACCATAAGACCATTCACGAATTTTTTCAGGAGATGCTAATCCAATTTGGATTGATGAAAATTTATTAGTATTTGCCATTTTCTATTCCCTCCTTATAATGTTTCACTTTCTTCAGTTTCAGCTAATTCTTCAGATTCTACAGCATCAGTAACTACTTCTTTTTCTTCATTGACATCTTCTTTTTCAATTGATCTTGGGAAGCGTCTTTCTTCGTCTTCGATATTTCTTTCATCAATTTCTTGATCATTTTCATCTAATAGACGAATATCTAATGCTAAGGCTTGTAATTCTTTCTTTAATACTCTAAATGATTCAGGTAATCCTGGTTCTGGCATTGGTTGTCCTTTAACAATAGCTTCATAAGTTTTAACACGACCAACAACATCATCAGATTTAACTGTTAAGATTTCACGAAGTGTATAAGCAGCACCATATGCTTCAAGTGCCCAAACTTCCATTTCCCCAAATCTTTGCCCACCGTTTTGAGCTTTACCTCCAAGTGGTTGTTGAGTAACTAATGAGTAAGGTCCAACTGAACGCGCATGTAATTTATCATCAACCATGTGTGATAATTTAACGAAGTACATAATACCTACAGATACAGGTGAGTCAAAATATTCACCAGTACGTCCAGAAATAATTGGTTGTTTACCATCTTCATTCATTCCTGCTTCTTTCATTAAGCTTTCTAAGTCTTCACGATGTAAACCATCAAAAGCAGGAGTTGCAATATATAAACCTAATTGTTTAGCTGCATAACCTAAGTGTAATTCTAATACTTGTCCGATATTCATACGAGATGGAACCCCTAATGGATTTAACATGATATCTAATGGTGTACCATCTTCTAAGTGTGGCATATCTTCAATTGGTAAGATTTTCGAGATAACCCCTTTGTTACCATGACGACCGGCCATTTTATCTCCTTCAGAGATTTTACGTTTTTGTACGATATATACTTTAACAACACGGTTAACACCAGGTTGTAATTCATCACCGTTTTTACGATCAAAGATTTTAATATCATGAACAATACCAGCCCCACCATGAGGAACTCTTAATGAATTATCTTTAACTTCTCTTGATTTTTCACCAAAGATAGCAAGTAATAATTTTTCTTCTGCAGATAATTCTGCTTGTCCTTTAGGTGTTACTTTACCTACTAAGATATCTCCTTCTTTAACTTCAGCACCAATCATGATGATACCATCACTATTTAAGTTTTTACGTGCTTCGTCTCCAACGTTAGGAATATCTCTTGTAATTTCTTCTGGACCTAATTTTGTATCACGACATTCAATTGAATATTCATCAATATGAACAGATGTATAAACATCTTCTTTAACTAATCTTTCAGACATAATAACAGCATCTTCATAATTATAACCATTCCATGTCATGAAACCTACTAATACGTTTTGACCTAACGCTAATTCACCTTGTTCCATTGCTGGACCATCAGCTAATACTTGACCAACAACAACTTCTTCTCCAACTTTAACAATTGGTTTGTGGTTGATACAAGTTCCGGCATTGGAAATAGCGAATTTAGTTAAACGATATTTGTGAACAACTGCTTCATCATCCACAATTTCAATACGTTTAGCATCTACATAACTTACAGTACCGTTATGTTTACTTACTAAGGCTGCACCAGAATCTCTTGCTGCTTGATATTCCATACCAGTTCCAACAAATGGTGTATGTGGATTTAATAATGGTACGGCTTGACGTTGCATGTTGGCACCCATTAAGGCACGAGTCGCATCATCGTTTTCCAAGAATGGAATACATGAAGTAGCAACAGAAACGATTTGCTTTGGCGAGATATCGATAAAATCAACATCTTCTCTTTTAGCCATAATATTTTCCCCTAAATGACGAGCGATAACTTGTTCATCTAAGATTTCACCTTCATCAGAAGTTTGTACATTGGCTTGAGCAATAATGTAGTTCTTTTCTTCATCAGCAGTTAAATAACGTACATCGTCTTCATCAATGACACAATTATTTACTTTACGATATGGAGTTTCAATAAATCCATATTCATTGATTTTAGCATAAGATGCTAAAGTTGAAATTAACCCGATGTTTGGACCTTCAGGAGTTTCGATTGGACAGATTCTTCCATAATGGGAAGCATGTACATCACGAACTTCATATCCAGCACGATCTCTTGATAAACCACCTGGACCTAACGCAGATAAACGACGTTTATTTGTTAATTCGGCTAATGGGTTAATTTGATCCATGAATTGAGATAATTGTGATGAAGCAAAGAATTCTTTCATTGCTGCAGTTAATGGACGAATATTTGTTAAAGATTGAGGTGTTACTGAATCAACTTCAGATAATGACATTCTTTCTTTAACAACTCTTTCCATTCTTGATAATCCAATTCTAAATTGATTTTGAATTAATTCTCCTACAGAACGAACACGTCTGTTTCCTAAATGATCGATATCATCTAATAAACCAATACGTGCCATATGAGATACTCTATCTTCAGGAGCTAAATCGTATGAATTAAAAATATCAACTAAGTTTAACATATATGAATAAGCCGCAATCATATCAGAAATTGTGACATATTTACAATTTAATGATAAATCTGTACCAATAACTTTCATGACTTTTGTGCGTGATTCATCAACATAAACATTTAATACTTGTAAAACACCGTTACTTTCTAAACGAGGATTTGTTTTCATTTCAACAGTGTGAGCCCCAGCTTCAAAAACTGGTCTTAATTTATCAACAACCTCATTAGTAACTACTGTACCTTTTGTACATACAACGTTACCATCTATATCTTTTACATCTTCAGCTAAAATACGTCCAGCAATACGATCTAAAAGACTTAATTTCTTTTTAAATTTAAAACGTCCTGCTTTTGCTAAATCATATCTTTTTGGATCAAAGAATCTCGTATATAAAAGATTTGTAGCACCTTCTAAAGTAGCAGGTTCTCCAGGTCTTAACTTATTATAAATTTCAATTAAAGCTTCTTCTGTATTTGTTGTATTATCTTTTGCTAAAGTGTTCAAAATAAATTCATGTTCACCAAAAACATCGATAATATCTTCATTACTAGATAATCCTAATGCACGTAATAAGACAGTTCCTGGGATTTTTCTATTACGATCAATACGAACGTTTAAAACATCTTTTGCATCATTTTCGAACTCTAACCAAGTCCCTCTTGATGGGATAATACTACCTTCAAAGACAGTTTTACCACTTTTATCAATGGCATCAGCAAAGTATGCCCCTGGTGAACGTACTAATTGAGAAACAATAACACGTTCTGCCCCATTAATAATGAAAGTACCAGAATCAGTCATTAATGGGAAATCACCCATAAATACTTCTTGTTCTTTGATTTCACCAGTACCAGAATTGATTAAACGTAAAGTAGCACGAATTGGTGCTGCATAGTTTGCATCACGATCTTTACTTTCGTTTACTGAATACTTTGGTTCATCAAAAGCACAATCAACAAACTCTAATGATAAAGTTTCATTGAAGTTTGTAATTGGGTAGATATCATCAAATACTTCTTTAATTCCTACTTCTTTAAACCATTTGTAAGAATTTGTTTGAATTTCTACTAAATTTGGTAACTCTAAAGATCCTGAAATCCTAGAGTAATTACGACGAGTAATTTTGCTTTTTGCTGTAGTTGTTTGCTTTTCCACGAATTAACTCCACCCTTCTTTATCTCTATTAAACTGTTTTTGAGCGCACAAAAACGCTTGATTTTAAATATTAATAGTCATTATAGTATTTTAGATAAAGGTTTTGAAAAAGTCAATACTCTTTTTACAAAAAATAAAAAAAGAAATATTATCTTTTTACACTATGTAATAAGTAATATCCCTTATCTCTTTTTACAATTTCACAATTATCAAAAACTTCTTCCATTTTCTTTTTAGCCGAAGGAGCTCCTTGTTTTTTCTGTAAAATAACCCATAAACTTCCTTGATCATTTAGATGATCAATTGCTTCAGATAAAATTGTTGTGACTACTTCTTTCCCCGCTCTTACTGGAGGATTCGTAACAATAACATCGTAACTTCCTTGAACATTTTCATAAACATAACTTTTATAAATATTTGCCTGAATATTATTGTTTTTCGCATTTAACTGAGCAAGTTCAATGGCACGATCATTGACATCTACCATATCCACATTTAATTGTGAATAAACTTTATTAAGGCATATTCCAAAGGTACCATAGCCACATCCTACATCAAGAAGTGTTTTTTCATTTGTAATTTTAATATTGTCTAATAAAACACGTGAACCATAATCAATCATACTTTTAGAAAAAACACCATTATCACTTGTAAATAAAAGATCATATTTTTGATATCTAAAAACAAATTGTGATTGTTCACTTTTTAAATCAGTATTATCTGTAAAATAATGTTTCATTTGTATTCCTCTATTTCCTTTTTCTTTATTATACAAATAAATCGGATTTTAACCAATAAAAAAAGAAGAATCGTAAGATCCTTCTTTTAAATCAAAGTTATAATTATTTAACTTCTACTGTAGCTCCAGCAGCTTCTAATTTTTCTTTGATTTCTTTAGCTTCATCAGCAGATACTTTTTCTTTGATTACTGAAGGAACTTTGTCAACTAATCCTTTAGCATCAACTAATCCTAATCCAGTGATTTCTCTTACAGCTTTGATTACAGCAACTTTAGTTCCACCAACTTCAGTTAATGTTACGTTAACTTCTGTAGGTTCAGCAGCAGCTCCAGCATCAGCAGCAGCAGCTACAGCAACTGGTGCAGCAGCAGTTACGTCAAATTTTTCTTCGATTGCTTTTACTAAGTCATTTAATTCTAAAATAGTAGCTTCTTCTAAGTAAGCTAAGATATCTTCATGTGTTAATTTTGCCATGTTTATATTCTCCTTTTCATTTATTCTGCTTATTCAGCAGCTTCTTCTACTTTTTCTTCAGCAGGTGCTTCAACTGGTGCTTCTCCACCATTTTCTTCTCTTGCATCTGCTACAGCTTTTACAACTCTAGCGAATTTGCTAACTGGTGCTTGTAACATACCAAGTAACATTGAGTACATACCTTCACGTCCAGGTAATTTAGCAATTTCATTAATTTCTTCTACTTCTAATACTTTTCCTTCAACAATTCCAGCTTTGATTACTAAAGCATCATGATCTTTAGCAAATTCAGCTAAAACTCTTGCAGGTGCAACGGCATCACTATGACCGAATGCAATAGCGTTTGGACCTACTAATTTATCATTGATTTCAGCATATCCAGCGCTTTCAGTAGCTCTTTGAACTAATTTGTTTTTGTAAACTTTGAATTCTACATCTTCTTCACGTAAGGCTCTACGTAATTCAGTGACTTCAGCTACTGATAATCCACGATATTCTACTACTACAGCAGATTGTGAATCATTAAATTTACCAGTGATTTCTTCAACAACGATTTTTTTCGCATTGATTGCTTCTACTGACATTGCTACACCTCCTATAAATTTTTTATATATGCAACAATATACGCGCTATATTTAAAACTCCTATACGTAGATAGGAGTTCAAGTTCATTCATAAACTCAACACCTCGGTAACAAATTAAGGTTTCCCAGTTACTGTCTACGGTATATTGATTGCGACATCTTTTACAAACTATTTAGTAGTTTGAACTTTGATTGCAGGTCCCATAGTTGATGAAACTGCAATGTTTTTAATATAAGTACCTTTTGCTGATGTAGGTTTTAATCTTACGATTAAATCATAAATTGTGTTGAAGTTTTCAACTAATTTAGCATCATCAAATGATACTCTACCGATTGGTAAATGAACGTTACCTTCTTTATCAGTACGGTAAGTTACTTTACCAGCTTTTGTTTCTTGAACTGCTTTAGCAACATCCATAGTTACTGTTCCAGTTTTTGGGTTAGGCATTAAACCTTTAGGTCCTAAGATACGACCTAATTTACCTAATTCAGCCATCATGTTAGGAGTAGCGATCATAACTTCGAAATCTAACCATCCTTTTTTGATGTCTTCTAAAATTTCTTTACCAGCAACGATATCTGCACCAGCATCTTTAGCTTCTTGAGCTTTTTCTCCTTCAGCTACAACTAAAACTTTTTTAGTTTTACCAGTTCCGTGTGGTAATACAACAGCTCCACGTAATTGTTGATCTGCTTGTCTAACATCTAATCCTAAATTGAAAGCAACATCGACACTTGCATCGAATTTTACATTACTTGTTTTTTTAACTAATTCAATAGCTTCTTCAGCTGAATAAAGTTTTCCATTTTCAATTAATGCAGCTGCTTCTGTATATCTTTTACTTTTCTTTGCCATTTAATTTCCTCCTTAGTGGTTATAACGGATTATCCTTCCACGTGATGCTTACGCATCGATTCCTTCAACTTTTACACCCATGTTTTTAGCTGTACCAGCAACGATTTTCATTGCAGCATCTAAATCATAAGCATTTAAGTCAGGCATTTTGTATTCAGCGATTTCTTTTAATTTGTCAGCTGATAATGTTCCTACAGTAGTTGTTCCTGCATTACTAGAACCTTTTTGTACTCCTAAAGCTTTTTTAATCATTTCTGAAGCTGGAGCAGTTTTTAATACAAAGCTGAAATCTTTGTCTTCATATACTGTTAAGACAACTGGTACTGTTTCTCCCATACGATCTTTAGTTTGATCATTGAAAGCAGTACAGAATTTAGGCATTTGGATACCTGCACCTGCTAATGCTGGACCAGGTTTAGCTTGCCCTGCTTTGAATTGAATTTTCATAACTCTAACAACTTTCTTACTCACGCGACATTTCCTCCTTGTAAAAATTTGTCCGTGTTGTGGTCAAATGGGTGTTACCCTTCCACACAACAATGAATACGCAATTATCCTATTGCGTCGACAACTAATTTACCATTATCTCTTGATAAATGCAATACTTTTTTGTATTTTTTTTGCATTTTATCAAATAAATTTAAAAAAAAGAAAAACCCTAGGAAATCCTAGAGTTTTAAATGACCGATTAGTCTAAAGCAGCGATCATTGCTTTATATGAATCTTCAACTAATGAAGCTCCACCAACTAAAGCACCATCAATATCAGGTTGTTCTAATAATGCTTTTAAACCTTCAGGTTTAACAGATCCACCATATTGAATTCTTACTTGATCAGCAACTTCTTGTCCGTATAATTCAGCAACTACTGAACGGATATATCCACAAACATCTTGAGCGATTTCGTTTGTAGCAGTTTTTCCAGTTCCGATAGCCCATACTGGTTCGTAAGCGATAACGCTTCTAGCTGCACATTTAGGACAAACATCTTTGTAAGCAGCAACTACTTGAGTTTTAACAACATCTTTAGTAGTTCCAGCTTCATATTGTTCTAATGTTTCACCAACACATACGATTGGAGTCATATCATTTTTAAGAACTTGAATCATTTTAGCGTTAACTGTTTCATCAGTTTCACCAAAATATTGTCTTCTTTCAGAGTGACCTAAGATAACCCATTCAACTCCGATTTCTTTTAACATTTCAACAGATACTTCACCAGTATAAGCTCCGCTATCTTTGAAGTGTACGTTTTCAGCAGCTACGATTAAATTTTTAGCTCCTGCTTTTGCAGTTTGTAAAGCTAAGTATGGAGTAGCAATTCCCCAATCAGCTTTATCAGTTACTTCTGGATCAACAGCTTCTACGAATGCTTTTGTAGCAGCGATTGTTTTATTCATTTTCCAGTTTCCTACGATAATTGGTTTTCTCATGATTACAAATACCTTCCTTATTATTTATCATCAATTGCAGCGATACCTGGAAGAACTTTACCTTCCATATATTCTAATGAAGCTCCACCACCAGTTGAGATGTGAGAAACTTTATCAGCATATCCAAGTTGCATTACTGCAGCAGCGCTATCTCCACCACCGATGATAGTGTTAGCACCTTCCAAACCAGCTAAAGCTTCACATACAGCGATTGTTCCTTTAGCGAATGGTTCCATTTCGAATACACCCATAGGTCCATTCCATACAACTGTTTTAGCACCAGCTAAAGCAGCTTTGATGTTTTCTACAGATTTAGGTCCGATGTCTAATCCCATGTATCCATCAGGTACATCTTCACCACAAACTTTAATATCACCTTCTGCAGCAAATGCAGTATTGATTACAGAATCTACTGGTAAGATTAATTTATCTCCAGCTTTAGCTAAGATATCTTTAGCTACGTCAATTCTATCATCTTCAACTAAAGAGTTACCGATTGAATGACCTTGAGCTTTAGCGAAAGTATAGCACATACCTCCACCAACGATAACTTTATCAGCAATTTTTAATAAGTTTTCGATAACTAAGATTTTATCAGAAACTTTTGCTCCACCTAAGATAGCAACCATTGGTCTTTCTGGATTACTTACAGCTTTTCCAATGTAGTTGATTTCTTTTTCTACTAAGAAACCAGCTGCTGATGGTAAATGAGCAGGGATTCCAGCTGTAGAAGCATGAGCTCTATGAACTGAACCAAATGCATCTTCAACAAAGACATCACCTAATGAAGCCCAGTATTTTCCTAATTCAGGATCATTTTTACTTTCTCCAGCTTCATAACGAGTATTTTGAACTAAGATAACTTGTCCATTTTCAGCGTTTTTAACAGCTTCTTCTAATTCAGCACCACGAGTGCAATCTACGAATTTTACATCTCTACCTAATAATTCAGCTAATCTAGGAGCAACAACAGCTAAATTGTTTTTAGCTTTGTCTTCTTCAGTTTTCACTTTACCTAAGTGAGAGAATAAAACGATAGCCTTTGGAGATTGTTCTAATAAATATTTGATTGTTGGTAATGCAGCAACAATACGATTATCATTAGTGATTTCTCCTGTTTCTTTACTTCTTGGTACGTTGAAGTCAACACGAACTAAAACAGTTTTTCCAGCGACTTCAATATCTCTAATTGTTTTCTTATCCATTTTTATAATTCCTCCATGGCTGAATTATATCATCTATAATCATTGTTTTCAATTAATTTCATATTATATTATGAGGTGAAAAATATGAAAAATACGAATGTAATCCCTATCCAAAAAATCCCATCCATGTTAAACAATGATTATCAATTTGTCGATTTAAGAGATCCCTATGAGTATAAGAAAATTCATCTAACAAAATTCACAAATATTCCCTATGAAAAGTTCAATCTCAATCAGTATCATTTTTCTAAAAAAGAACCACTTATTCTTATTTGTTATAGCGGAGCTAAATCAAAAAAACTCGCTGATGATCTATGTCAACAAGGCTATGATGCCTATAGTATTGATGGTGGGTTCTATTCTATTTTGCATCAAAAGACATAAAAAAATTAACGGGTGTATACTCGTTAATCCAATGGTTTATTATAAAAACGTCCAATAAAGTTTTCAACTTTAGTTACAGAAACAATAATTTTAGGATCTGTTTCTTTTAAAGCTTCTAAAACATCTCCAACTTCATAACTTGATACAATTGCTGTTAAATAGCTTACAGGATGATGTGAATATCCTCCATAACCATCTAAAGCAGTAATCCCATGATGGAATTTTTCTAAATAAGTATTCACCACTTCATCTTTTTTAAGAGTATAGATGTGTAACATAACACGTTTATATCGTGTATGGAAAGTAGAAATTGTTTTTGTTGAGATAAATTGGAACAAAATAGAATACCCTGCTTTATCAAATCCAAAAACAACTCCAAAAACACATAAAATCATAGCATTAAAGGCAAAAACTTGCATCCAGATTTCTCGTCCATTTTTATTGGCAAAATACAAAGCAATAAAATCTGTACCACCTGAAGAAGCACCCGCTTTTAAGGCAAGTACAATACTCATTCCCCAAATATATCCACCAAATACAACATTTAAAACTTGTTCATCAAATAATGGATAATTTGGAATAATTTGTAATAAAAATGATGTTAAAAAGACTTGTAATAATGAAAAGAATACAAATCGTTTTGATATTTTCTTGGCACAAATAAGTGCAACAGGTACATTTAAAGCAACTAAAGTGAATGCTGTTGGAATTGATTTTCCAAATAAATCAGCAATCATATCTACAAGTAAGGCAATCCCCATAAACCCACCTGACAATAAGTGTGCTGGTCTTACAAATGTTTTAGTTGTAGCAGCCATAATCAATGAAGAACAAAATACACAGGCAAAACTAATTAAATCTCTTTTTTTTATCTTTTTCATGATCTTTCTCCCTAAATTCCACTACATTGTACTCTTTTAGAAACAATTTACAACAGGCAATTATAAAAAAATAAAGATAATTTATTAACAAAGAAAAAGGATTAAATTCACATCTAATCCTCTTACCTATTCTTTCCATTTTTATGATAAATATTTTCAAAAAAATCATACAATTTTAATTCATCTTGTTCAAAGAAGTCAATCACTTCATCACTTGCTTGAATATCAATATTCTTATTTCTTAATATTTGATAAGCCATTTTAGGATTTTCCTCAACTGATTTTCCCATATCAATGATAAATTCAAATCCATCTTGAAAGATAAAACTAAATTGCATCACATAAAGTGTATGTAATCCTTGATGCCATGCGCCACCTTTTTCAAAATAGAGACCTATCTTTACTCTTCTTAAATCCTGCCAACTATATTCCTTATTTTCATTATTTTCTTTTTTAGTTATCAAGCTTTTTAAAATAGATTTTCTACTTTGATAGTGATAACTACAAATTGAAATCTTATTATCTGTTAATTCAACATATTCTAATTTAGTTTCACAAATAACAAATATAATCAAAAGAATAATAAATGAAATACACATAGAAAAAATAATGAGTTTCCCTGATGCTTTATAAAAAGGTATTTGAAAATGTTGTACTGAACTTCGTGTTTGTTCGTTCACATAAGAAATCATATTAGGAAATGCTAAACCAATTAAAATTCCAAAAATTCCAGATATAAATAAAGATAAAACACTAATGCCTAACAGACTTCTTGGTATCGACTTATAACCAATAACTACTGTTTGATCTTTCTTAAAATAATCAAATACTTTCTTTAAGTCTTTTTTCTTAACTTTTTCATTCCCTATTTGATTACCTTCAATTACTTGATCTAATAATGGGATATTCTTCTCTTTTAAATCTTCACACATGTTTTTTATATATTGCAATGATTCTATTCGGGTATTCACTTTTTCAATATGATTTTCTAAGACATCTTGAAATGTGACTTTATTATCTAAAATATCTTTGATATCTTCTATAGGAACATTGATATCTCTTAAAAACATGATTCTCTCTATTTTGTGAATATCTTCTTCACTGTAGTTTCGATATCCATTTTCATCACGATAGGGTTGAATGAGTTCCATCTTTTCATAATATCTTAACGTATAGGAACTGATCTTTAGTTTTTCTTGAATTTCTTTAATTTGCATAACTCTCACCTACCTTCATTATTTCATACATTCAACTAAATAGCCATCATCTTTTAATAATTGAATAATTCCTTTTTTACCATAGAGATGTTTACATCCTACACCTATAAAATCATGTTTATTATTATGAATACTATCGGCTAAAGTATCTTTCATATGAATGTTTCTATTATATGCAAGTATATTCCAATACTTTTCATACTTTTCTTTATCACTATCATTTAATTGTTCTAACTGATTTAACAATAAATTTTGTTCATATTCATAATATTGTGTATTACCACTATAATAAGCATCTAAATCTTCTTTAGCACTTTTTATTACCATTTCTTTATTTGCTAAATTATCTAATATCGTCTCTGAGTAATCCCCTGATAATTCAGTTAATAGCTTCATTTGAAATTCAATACCTTCAACTTCTTTAAAATTCTTTTTCTTTTGAGCATACTCATAAATATAATTATCAATTGCACTAAATTTACTTATATTTGCCTTATTCAATACTTCAGGATCACTATTTATAAGTGAGTTTATTACAAATACATTATAGAGTGCATAACCAGGTTTTCCTTTCAAACTTTTGTATTGTTTCATTAGATTTTCATATTTATCTTCTAGACCTAAATCACGAATTGAATTGTACGTATTGTATTTAGTGATTTCTTCTGTTTCTTTTGGCGATGGTTTCATATCACATTCTAAATAAATCGAATCACTTTCATCTAATGCCTTTTCTGTTACCTTATCCAAACTTTTAATAGGATACCTTCCTGGATGACATGTTCCAAATAAATATGAGTATCCTCCTTTTTGATCAGATACTTTGTAAAGAAACATACTTGTATCGATGATTCTTGTGTTTTCTTCTTTCTTTTGAGTCGTACACCCACTCATCATCACTAAAACAAGAACTATGATTAATTTCACTAACTTTTTCATCTTATTTCCCTTCTTTCTAACCAAAACATACACGTTAGAGTTACTATAAGGTCAATAAGTATTCTTTATTTTTTAAATATTCTTTTAAAATAATTTTTTCGTTTTTAGTAAAACCTAAAATATCCATGGCCACATCAAAAGAAACATTTAGATTTTTCATAACATTATAAATACCTCTAACATTATTTTGTCTTGTAACTTCTCTTGTCACTTTTCTGACTGTTTTTTCTTTAATATCCATTTCTATAGCTTGACTTAAATTACACATTATCTCTAATTCCTTATCTATTTCTTTATTATTTATGTATTTTTTTATTAATCTTTCTTTATACTTTGCACCCATTCGATAACTTAAGATGATGTGCATTAAAGTAAGAATTTCATTATGTTGTTTACATTCATTATTTGATCGATATCGATTTGAAATATAAATCCTGTATTTATAAATGTTTAGTTGGGAATTTATATTCATTAAAACAGTTCCATCATCATATTCTAAAGATCGGGTTATAAAATATAAATGATATACTTTATGTTTCTTTCTTTTATTTACATGTGCATCTTCTATATAATCTAAATTTAAATAGAGATTGATTTGAATACATTCCTTTAAATTAAAATAACATCGTACATCTTGTTTATTATTTTTATCTCTTTTCTTTGAGTAAATATATTCTTCTAATGAAGACATTTTAATACCATAAATATGTTTACTTATTTCTTCAATTGTCATTTTCTTTGCCTCATCTACATATTCTTGAATAATTCTTGATAGAATTTCTTTATGACAAATAATTCTTTGACAACAATAATCATACATACGTTTTTTATTTTGAATCCCATTCATATTTTTATCCTCCACAATATATATTCGTCATGTTGTCTCCTTTTTTCTTCAAAAAACAAAAAAAAGACCAAATATTTCTATTTGATCTTTCATAAATTATTTATTTTTTAAATCAGATTCATCAAACGCTTTAGAAATAGCACCACCTGGAGCAACCATTGGGAAAACTTTATCATCTTTACCAATCATTACTTCAATTAAAACAGGTCCATTTGTATCTAAAGCTTCTTTAATAGCTGGAGCAACTTCTTCTTTAGTAGAAACACGAATTGCTTTACATCCTAATCCTTCAGCAACTTTACAGAAATCAACTTTATCATCTAAAATCGTATTACTATAACGTTTACCATAGAATAATGTTTGCCATTGTCTTACCATTCCTAATACCTTATTGTTGATAACAACTTGAATAATAGGCACATTGTAACGACTTGCTGTAGCAAGTTCATTCATATTCATTCTGAAACATCCATCACCAGCAATATTAAATACTGGGAAATCAGGATTTCCATACTTAGCACCAATTGCAGCGCCTAAACCAAATCCCATTGTTCCAGCTCCACCTGAAGTAATTAATTGACGTGGACGTCGATAATGATAATATTGAGCAGCCCACATTTGATGTTGTCCAACATCTGTACAAATAATCGCATTACTATCTGTTAAATAATCAATTTGTTCAAGGACATAAGGTCCTGTAAGAGTAGAATCATCATAGTTAAGTGGATAACGATCTTTTAAATCACGAATTTGTTTTAACCATTGTGGATGGTTTTGTCTTTCTAACTTATTATTTAATTCATTTAAAATACATTTAGCATCACCAATAATACCTAAATCAACTTGAATATTTTTATTGATTTCAGCAGCATCTACATCAATGTGAATAATTTTAGCATTAGAAGCAAATGTTTGAGTATTACCAGTAACACGATCAGAGAAACGTGCACCAACTGTAATTAATAAATCACATTGACTTACCCCAAAGTTACTTGCTTTTGTTCCATGCATTCCAAGCATTCCTGTATAACGAGGTCTTGTATTATCAAAAGCCCCTTTACCCATTAATGTTTCACAAACAGGTGCATCAATTTTTTCTGCAAATTCTTTTAATTCTTGATTTGCACCAGATGAAATAACACCACCACCAGCAAAGATAAATGGTTTTTCACTTTCTTTGATCATTTCAATTGCTTGATCTAAATCTTCAACAGTATATGTTTCAGTTTTAGGTTCAATAGCTTTTGGTTGAAGTGGTTCAAATTCCATCTTTTCTGCAGTAACGTTTTTAGTAACGTCTACCAAGACAGGTCCTGGTCTACCTTCTTTAGCAATATAGAATGCTTTACGAATTGTAGGCACTAAATCTTTAATATCTTTAACGATAAAATTATGTTTTGTAATTGGCATTGTCACACCAGTAATATCAATTTCTTGGAAACTGTCACGTCCTAAGATTTCAACACCAACATTTGCAGTAATAGCAACAAGTGGTGTTGAATCCATATAAGCCGTCGCAATTCCAGTAACAAGGTTTGTTGCCCCTGGTCCTGAAGTAGCCATACAAACACCAACTTTTCCTGTTGCTCTTGCATAACCATCAGCTGCATGAGAAGCACCTTGTTCATGAGAAGTCAAAACATGATTGATTTTATCTTGATAGCGATAAAGTGCATCATAGACGTTAAGAATAGTTCCTCCCGGATAACCAAACACTGTATCGACACCTTGTTCAATTAAACATTCACATATAATTTCTGAACCAGTTAACATCATTTTGTTTTTCCTCCTTTTATTTTTTTTCTTCTGGCGCTTGTAATACAGCACCTTTATCTGCAGATGTTACTAAAGAAGCATATCTTACTAAGTAACCTTTTTTAATACGAGGTTCCCTTGGTTGCCATTTAGCTTTTCTTGCAGCCATTTCTTCATCACTAACACGAACATTCATTGAATGATTTGTGATATCAATATCAATAATATCTCCTTCTTCAATGAAAGCAATTGGTCCACCTAAAGCAGCTTCAGGTGCCACGTGTCCAATAGAAGCTCCACGAGTAGCTCCAGAGAAACGACCATCTGTGATTAAAGCAACATCTTTATCTAAGCCCATACCAGCGATTTCTGAAGTTGGTGATAACATTTCACGCATTCCAGGTCCACCTTTAGGTCCTTCATAACGAATAACAACAACATCACCTTTAACGATTTTTCCTTCACGAATAGCAACAATGGCATCATCTTCACAGTCAAAGACACGCGCTGGTCCTGTATGCACCATCATTTCTTTAGCAACCGCTGATTGTTTTACAACCGCACCATTTGGACAAATATTACCTTTTAAAACAGCAATACCACCATAAGGTGAATATGGATTTTCTACCGGACGAATGATTTCAGGATCTAAGTTGACGCATCCTGCAATATTTTCAGCTACAGTTTTTCCAGTAACAGTTAATAAATCAGTTGATAATAAACCTAATTTATTAATTTCATTCATTACTGCATAAATTCCACCTGCTTCATTTAAATCTTCCATAAATGTATCACCAGCTGGAGCTAAGTGACATAAGTTAGGTGTTTTCTTAGAAATTTCATTCGCAATTTCAAGATTTAAAGTAACTCCTGCTTCATGAGCAATAGCTGGTAAATGAAGCATTGAGTTTGTCGAACATCCAAGTGCCATATCCATTGTTAGAGCATTGATAAATGCTTTTTCAGTCATAATATCACGAGGACGAATATCTTTTTTAATAAGTTCTACGATTTGCATACCTGCATGTTTCGCAAGTCTAATTCTTTCTGAATAAACAGCTGGAATTGTTCCATTTCCACGAAGAGCCATTCCTAAAACTTCAGTTAAGCAGTTCATTGAGTTTGCTGTATACATACCTGAACATGAACCACAAGTTGGACAAGCTTTTTGTTCAAATTCATGAAGTTTATCTTCTGTCATATTTCCTGCATTGAATTGTCCTACTGCTTCGAATAATGAAGATAAACAAGTTCTTTTACCATCCATTTTACGACCTGCTAACATCGGTCCACCAGAAACAAAGATTGTTGGAACATTGACTCTGGCAGCAGCCATTAATAATCCTGGCACGTTTTTATCACAGTTAGGAATCATAACTAAACCATCAAATTGATGTGCTTCAGCCATTGCTTCTGTACTATCAGCAATTAATTCACGTGTAACAAGTGAATATTTCATTCCTGTATGGTTCATGGCAATCCCATCACAAACAGCGATTGCTGGAATTTCTACGGGCACCCCACCAGCAAGATAGATTCCTTTTTTTACAGCTTCACAAATTTTATCTAAGTTCATATGTCCTGGAACAATTTCATTGAAAGAATTGACAACCCCAATTAATGGTCTTTCTAATTCTTCATCTGTATACCCAGCGGCATTAAATAATGATCGATGAGGAGCTCTTTCAGTTCCTTTTTTTACAAAATCACTTTTCATCCCTATATCCTCCTATAAATGACTTACAATAAGGTCTCCCATTTCACGAGTCCCTACTAATGTTTTACCTTCAGACATGATATCTGTTGTACGATATCCTTCTTTTAATACTTTTTCAATAGCATCTTCCACATCTTTTGCTTCTTGATCTAAATCAAAAGAATAACGAAGCATCATTGCTGCTGATAAAATAGTTGCAATTGGATTTGCAATATTTTGTCCAGCAATATCTGGTGCACTCCCATGACTTGGTTCATACATACCAAAGCTATCTTCTCTTAAAGAAGCACTTGATAACATTCCAATTGAACCAGTAACCATACTTGCTTCATCTGATAAAATATCACCAAACATATTTTCAGTTAAAATAACATCAAATTGTTTTGGATCTCTCACAAGTTGCATTGCACAGTTATCCACTAACATATGTTCTAAAGTAACTTCTGGATATTCTTTTGCGACTTCTTCTACAACTTTACGCCATAAACGAGAAGTATCTAAAACATTTGCTTTATCCACGCTTGTTACTTTTTTATTTCTTTTCATCGCAATATCAAATCCACGTTTAGCAATACGACGAATTTCACTTTCACTATAACTCATTGAATCATGAGCAACCATTTGATCTCCTTCTTTTTCAGTAGAACGTTCACCGAAATAAAGACCACCTGTAAGTTCACGCATGATCATCATATCAAATCCACCTTCAGTTAATTCTTCTTTAAGTGGACAAGCCCCTTTTAATTCATCATATAAGTAAGCAGGACGTAAATTTGCGAATAACCCTAATTCTTTTCTAATTTTTAATAAACCTGCTTCTGGTCTTAATGATGGTTCTAATTTATACCATGGTGAAGTTGTCGTATTTCCACCAATAGCCCCTAATAAAACACTATCACTTTTTTTAGCAATTTTTAAAGCTTCATCACTTAACGGCACACCATAAGCATCGATTGAACAACCACCCATTAAGATTTCTGTATAATTAAATTTATGATTGTATTTTTTTGCAACAGCATCTAAAACTTTCATCGCTTCTGTAACGATTTCAGGCCCGATTCCATCACCTTTAATAACCGCTATATTCTTTTCCATTTTTTATCCCCTATTTTTTAGAATTTACATAATTTACTAAACCATCAGCATCAATCATTTTTTGTAAGAATTCTGGAAATGGTTGACTTTGGTAAGTTTCATTTTTTGTTTTATTTGTGATTACACCTGTTGAAAAATCAACTTCTACTTCATCACCTTTTTCAATTTTATCAGCTGCTTCTTCACATTCCATAATTGGAAAACCAATATTAATTGAATTACGATAGAAAATACGCGCAAAGCTTTTTGCGATAACACATTTAACCCCAGCAGTTTTTAAACAAAGAGGTGCATGTTCTCTTGAAGAACCACAACCAAAGTTTTGACCTGCTACAATGATATCTCCTTTTTCTACAGTTGAAGCAAAAGTAGGATCAATATCCACCATAGCATGACTTGCAAGTTCTTTTGCTTCAAATGAATTTAAATAACGTGCAGGAATAATTACATCTGTATCAACATTATCTTTATATTTATAAATTTTCATTATTCTTTACCTACCTTTTCAGGATTTGCGATATATCCAGCAATCGCACTTGCTGCAGCTACTTGTGGAGAAGCTAAATAAATAAGTGCTTCGGTATCCCCCATACGTCCTACGAAGTTACGGTTTGTTGTTGAAATACATTTTTCACCTTTAGCCATAACACCCATATGTCCACCCATACAAGGACCACAACTTGGTGTATTGAATGCACATCCAGCTTCTACAAAGATTTCAGCTAAGCCTTTTTGAATACATTGTAAGAAGATTTTTTGTGTTGCTGGTACAACCATAACACGTACATTGTCTGCAACTTTTTTACCTTTTAAAATTGCTGCTGCTTTTTCTAAATCAGATAAACGTCCATTTGTACAAGATCCAATAACGACTTGATCGATATAGATTTTATCCATTTCTTCAATTTCATCAATTGTATGTCCATTTCCTGGTAAATGAGGAAAAGCAACAGTTGGTCTTACTTCACTTAAATTGATTTCTAATACTTGTTCATATTCAGCATCTTCATCTGCTTCAAAAACTTCATAAGGTTTTTTAGAATGTTTTTCAATGTAAGCAATTGTTTGATCATCAACAGGGAAAATACCATTTTTAGCCCCTGCTTCAATTGCCATATTACAAATTGTAAAACGATCATCCATTGTTAAGTATTGAATACCATCTCCCACAAATTCCATTGATTTGTATAAAGCACCATCAACACCAATTTTATCAATAATATGTAAAATAACATCTTTCCCACTGACATATTCACTTGGTTTACCAGTAATCACAAATTTAATTGCGCTTGGTACTTTAAACCATAATTCTCCAGTTGCCATTCCAGTAGCGATATCCGTTGTCCCTACACCTGTAGAAAAAGTTCCTAATGCCCCATAAGTACATGTATGACTGTCTGCCCCAATAATACATTCACCAGCCACAACGATTCCTTTTTCTGGTAAGATGGCATGCTCCACACCACATTTACCTTGTTCCATACGATGTGTTAAACATTGTTTGTTTGTAAAATCCAAAATTGCTTTTGAATTTTCTGCAGATTTAATATCTTTATTTGGTGTAAAATGATCTGGTACTAAAACCACTTTATCTTTATCAAAGACCTTATCTGCCATTTTATCAAAAATTGGTAATGCCATTGGCCCTGTAATATCATTCGCCATTACAACATCCAATTTTGCTTCAATTAATTGTCCCGCTTCAACATGATCTAATCCTGCATGTTTTGCTAAGATCTTTTGTGTCATTGTCATTGCCATTGTTTAAATTCCCCCTTCATTTTTTTAACCTTAGTAGGTTGTCATTAGAAAGTCATGACTTTCCAATGACAACACACTAAAGTGTGTTGATTAGTTATTGATTAATTTATCTTCATCAGACCAAGAATATAATTTTCTGATTTCTTTTCCGACTTTTTCTGATTCATGTTCTGCAGCTAATTTTCTCATTGCTTTGAAATGCGCTTGTCCTCCTGCTTGAGACATGTCTAATAAGAAATCTTTTGCGAATGTTCCATCTTGGATATCTTTTAAGATTTGTTTCATTGCTTTCTTTGTATCTTCTGTTATGATCTTTGGTCCTGTAATATAATCTCCATATTCTGCTGTATTTGAAATTGAATATCTCATTCCTTCAAATCCTGATTGATAGATTAAGTCTACAATTAATTTCATTTCATGAATACATTCGAAGTATGCATTTCTTGGATCATATCCTGCTTCTACTAATGTTTCAAATCCTGCTTGCATTAAGGCACATACCCCTCCACATAAGACTGCTTGTTCTCCAAATAAGTCTGTTTCTGTTTCTGTTCTGAATGTTGTTTCTAGTACTCCTGCTCTTGCTCCTCCAATTGCTAGTGAGTATGCTAAAGCGATATCTTGTGCTTTCCCTGTGTAGTCTTGTTCTACGGCTACAAGACATGGTGTTCCTTTTCCTACTTGGTATTCACTTCTTACTGTATGTCCTGGTGCTTTTGGTGCAATCATTGTTACATCTACATTTTTTGGTGGTATGATTTGATTGAAATGAATATTGAATCCATGAGCAAACATGAGCATGTTTCCTTCTTCTAGATTTGGTTCAATTGATTCTTTATAAAGTTTTGCTTGTAATTCATCGTTGATTAAAATCATGATGATATCTGCTCTTTTTGCAGCTTCTGCTGAAGTATACACTTCAAATCCTTGTTCTTCAGCTCTTTTCCATGATTTTGATCCTTCGTATAATCCTACGATAACTTTTACTCCTGATTCTTTTAAGTTCAATGCATGTGCATGTCCTTGTGATCCATATCCAATGATGGCTACTGTTTTCCCATCTAATAATGATAAGTCACAATCTGATTCATAAAATATTTTTGCCATTTTTAATATCCCCCTTAATCTTCTTGGCTTCCTCTATGCATTCCAACGAGTCCTGTACGAGCAATTTCTGTCACGTTGAATCCGTTAAGCATCGTTAATAACTGATTGACTTTTCTTGTATTTCCAGTAACTTCGATAATTAATGAAGTTGGTGAAACATCGATAATATGTGCTCTAAAGATATCAACAATTGAGTTGATATTTGTTCTTTGATCAGCATTTGCATCTACTTTAATTAAGACAAGTTCTCGATAAACTGAATCATCTGGTTCAAGTTTTTCAATTTCAACGACTTCTACAAGTTTCCCTAATTGTTTTTCAATTTGCGTTAAAATTTGTTCATCACCAGTAGAAACGACTGTCATACGTGACATTCCTTTAATATTTGTTTGTCCTACTGAAATACTTTCAATGTTATATCCTCGTCTACTAAATAAACCAGCAACACGGTTTAATACCCCTGGATTATTTTCAACAAGTAATGACAAAACAAGTCTATCCATGTTTTAATCCTCCCTATTTTTTCAATTGTTTATGAATTCTATTCATTGCTGAAATGATTGCTTTAATTGTTGCTGTTGTAATATTTGGATGTACCCCTACTCCATATTCTTGAACAGCACTTCCTTTAACTCTTAAATAAACATAAGCAGCTGCTTTTGAACTAGATCCTGATGATAATGAATGTTCGCTATAATCTAAGAAATGTGTATAAACAAAACCATTTTCATTGAATGCATCTTTAACAGCATCGATTGGTCCATTACCATAACCAACAATCGTTCTTATTTCTCCATGATCTTTTAAAGTAATTTCTGCTTTTCTTTCAAATTCAGAATCATCTTCAGAAATATCAATTAATTTTTGTTTAATAAATTCATATGGTTCTTTAATATCTACATATTGTTCAATAAATGTATCGTAAACTCTTTCTGGTGAAACTTCTCCTTCTTCTTCAGAAATATCTTGAATCACTTTTGCAAAGTTCACTTGTAATCCTTTTGGTAAATGATAGCCATACATGCTTTCCATAACATAAGCAACCCCACCTTTACCAGATTGTGAATTAATACGAACGATTGGTTCATATTGTCTACCTAAATCACTTGGATCAATTGGTAAATAAGGGACTTCCCACATCTTTGAATTTCTTTCTCTTAAAGCATGCATTCCTTTATTGATCGCATCTTGGTGACTTCCAGAGAATGCTGTAAAGACAAGTTGTCCAACATATGGATGTCTTGGTGGAATTTCCATTTTTGTACATTTTTCATAAACATGTTTAATATCGTTAATATTATCTAATTCTAATTGTGGATCAACTCCATGAGTGAACATATTTAAAGCAACAGTCACAACATCAACATTTCCTGTTCTTTCACCATTACCAAATAATGTTCCTTCAACACGATCAGCACCCGCTAATAAAGCAAGTTCAGTTGAAGCAATTCCACAACCTCTATCATTATGAGGATGAACAGAAACAATAACTCTTTCACGGTCTTTGAAATTACGACACATCCATTCGATTTGATCGGCATAAACATTTGGTGTATCCATTTCTACTGTTGAAGGTAAGTTGATAATAACTTTGTTATCTTTGCTTGCTCCCCATGTATCCATAACTGCTTCACAAACTTCCATTGCATAATCAACTTCAGTTCCTGTAAAACTTTCTGGTGAGTATTCAAGGATCACTTTTCCTTCAAATTCTTTTGATAAATCTTTTACTAATTGTACACCATCAATCGCAATTTGTTTAATTTCATCTTTATCTTTATTAAAGACAACATCTCTTTGTAAAATAGAAGTTGAATTGTAAACATGGACGATTGCTTTATCTAATCCTTTTAATGCTTCAAATGTTTTTCTAATTAAATGTTCTCTTGCTTGAGTTAATACTTGAACAGTAACATCATCAGGAATTAAATTTTCTTCAATTAACAATCTTAAGAAATCGTATTCAATTTGACTTGAAGAAGGGAAACCTACTTCAATTTCTTTAAATCCTAAGTCTACTAAAAGTTGGAACATTTCCACTTTTTCTTCAATTTTCATTGGTGTGATCAAAGCTTGATTCCCATCTCTTAAATCAACTGAACACCAAATTGGTGCTTTTTCAATTGTTTTATCAGGCCAAGTACGGTCTTTTAATTTAATTGTTTCAAATCTCTTGTACTTTTCGTAATTCATTTCTATTTCCTCCTTAATACTATAAAAAAACTCCCGTCTCAAAATAGCCAATTCGGCCACTTTGAGGACGAGAGTTATATTACTTCGTGGTTCCACCTCAATTTATGAATAAATCACTTTATCCACCTCACTAAGTACGCTACATAATAGTTCATACTCTTGCAAAATAACGGTTGCACACCGTAGCCACCTACTTACGTTCAGCGCTCCACTCAAGGATGAGTTCAGTATTACACAAACAATTCTTTTCACCAGACAGAATTTCTCTACGCTTTGAAATAGTACTTACTAGTTCCTATCGAAGTATTTATTTTATGGTTACTTGTAATGTTAGACTCTTTTTTTATTAAAGTCAATGTCTTTAAGTTAATTTAACTAATTTAAAATATATTATTATTTTAATAGTTTTTTATTATTTATCGAAAGCTAATTGAATTACTCTATCTAATAATTCACTATAAGAAATACCAAAGTCATTCATTAATTGTGGATACATTGAAATCTTCGTAAAACCAGGTAATGTATTAATTTCATTTAAATAGATTTGATTTGTTTTCTTATCTAAGAAGAAGTCAACTCTTGATAAACCATGTCCATCAACTGCTTTGAAAACTCTTAAAGCATATTCACGAATTTTATCTTGAATTTCTTGGTCAACTAAAGCTGGAATACATGTTTTACTTTCTTCATCTTCATATTTAGATTCAAAAGTATAGAATTCACCATGAGGCATAATTTGTCCCACACGTGATACAACTGGATCATCATTTCCTAAAACAGCTGTTTCAAGTTCAATACAATCTACACATTCTTCTACAACAATATGGCGATCATATTTTGAAGCTTCAATAAGTTTAGTCATTAAATCTTCTTTATGATCACAACGATAACATCCAACGCTTGAGCCTGAACGACTTGCTTTAATAAAACATGGGAACCCTAATTCTTCTTCGACTGTTTTTTCAATATCTTTAATTTCATCAAATTGTTTATTAACAACAACAAGTTTTCCATCATATCTTTTTTTAACATATAATGATTTTACTTGAGGAATCCCTGCTGTTTCTAAAATCTTCTTTGTATAGATTTTATCCATAGATACTGCTGAAGCTAAAACACGACATCCCACATAAGGAACTCCAGCAAGTTCAAATAAACCTTGGATTGTTCCATCTTCGCCAAAAGCTCCATGTAAAATTGGTAAAACAACATCTTGTTGTTTTAATAAACCAAAAACATCTTGAAGAGCTTTTGCATTTTCTAGCCATGTATCTTTAGCAAGGTCTTCTTGATTTTGATCTAAAATATACCAAGAACCATCTTGATCAATTCCTACTAAAGTCACATCATAATTTTCTTTATTTAAATTATTCATTACTGAAGTACAAGACATACGAGAAACAATATGTTCACTCGATTGTCCGCCACAAACAACCATTAATTTTTGTTTCATAATAATCTCCTTATCGATATAATTCTAACCAATCATCAACAAGAGAAGTATCTGTATAATAACGTAAAACATGATATACATACTTACTATCTCCATAGACGGATACATTATATTCTTTTTTACATTTTTGCGAAAACGCTATAGCATTTTGATAAGTGTATTGCTTGTCAGTTTGTTCAACATATTTAATATATCCAATACCATAATTATAAGATTGTAAGGCTAAAAAGATGTCTTTTTCATCTTTTATTGAAGTCACATTTGCTTGTTTTAAACACTTTGCAAAGTATTGAATACCTACTTGAATGGAATATTCAGGATTATTGATGGCATTGGGTTTCTTTTCAAATTGTGTATTAAATTCACATTCTGAAGATTGCATAGGGTCATTTCCCTGCCCCCCTGATTCTTGCATCATCATCGCTTGTAATAATTCTAAATATTCTTCTATATCATTTTCTCTAGCATATTTTAGCATTAAATCTTCATAATTCAATACCTGAATTGAAACCAATGGATTCTCTTGTTTAAATTGATTTTTAATCAATTGATAGAAAGAAAATGCTAGTAGAAATAAAAGAGATGCTAAAAGAAGTTGAAAGGGTTTTTTTAATTTATATTTTTTCTTTTTCATTTTAAATCTTTTCAACAACTTCTTTTAAATTCATCGAATGACTTCCTTTAACTAAAATCACATCATCCTCTTTTAATAACTCATCTAAACGAGCAATAACTTCTTGATTTGATTCAAAATAATAAACATCTTTCATACTTTCTCTTGCTTTTTGGTAAATATATTTTGCTTCCTTACCAACACACACCAATATATCGATTCCTTTAGAAGCCACATAACTTCCTACTTCTTCATGAAGTTGTTGACTATAATCTCCAAGTTCTAACATATCTGCCAAGATAGCAACTTTACGTTTTTTATAATTAGCTAAAACATCAATACTTGATTTCATTGAATCAACACTAGCATTATAGGTTCCATCTATAACTGTTTTATGATTTTTTTCAAGAATATCCATACGATTCTTCGTTAATTTAAATTCTTGAATTCCTTTTTTAATATCTTCTAAAGAAATATTTAATTCAATACCTACCGCTATCGCAATTAGTGCATTTGAAATATTGTGTTCTCCTTGAACAGGAACTTCAATAATTTCTTTTTTTCCTTGATATTCCACTTCAAATGAACTCTTTGTTTCTTCTAGAACGATATGACTTGCTTGAATTGAAGCTTCTTTGCCTTTACCTACACGAACAACATTTAAATGAGGAAGTTCAACAGTTTGTAACATATCATTATCTTGATTGATAATTAAAGTTGAACCTTCTTTCATTCCATTGATAATTTCTAATTTCGCTTTTAAAATATTTTCACGACTTCCTAATTCCCCAATGTGTGCTGTTCCAACATTCGTAATACAAGCAATATCAGGACGAGCAATCATGGATAAACGTGACATTTCTTGTAAATGATTCATTCCCATTTCTAAAACAAGAACTTCTTCATCATGATATCTTAAAATTGTAAGAGGTAAGCCAATTTCATTATTGTAGTTTCCTTCAGTTTTAAGTGTTTTATATTTTTGTTTAACAACACTATAAACCATATCTCTCGTACTTGTTTTTCCAACACTTCCTGTAACCCCAACAACTTTAACAGGACGATGGTTTCTTAGATAACTTGCCATATCTTTTAAAGCTTGATGCGTATCTTTTACTTTAATAACGATTTTATCTTCATAGTTGACATTTTTTTCACTAATGATTGCTTGTGCTCCTGTTTGAAAGGCACTTTCAATAAAATTATGCCCATCAAATCTTTCTCCTTTTAAAGGAATATACATGCCTCCATTTGTCATTTGACGACTATCTTGACTAAAGAAATTAATTTCATCATCTTTATTTCCTGACACAAGAATTCCTCGTGTTGCTTCTACGATTTCATATACTTTCATATTTTTCTCCTATGCATCTTGTACATTTTCAAATGTTTCTGTTTGATTTTCACCTAAATAATATCTTTGACCTTCACTATTAAATACACAGAAGGTTTCTCCATTTCTTTGTTCATAACCTTCCATAAAAATATCATTACCTAAAACTTGTAAATTTCTAGCGACAACATTCTTAAATAAAACATGCTCATCTTTTCCATTTAAATTCATACAATTTACTTTTGTCGATGAAGCATAAATGATTTTATTTTCAACAAGGACCATTGTTCTATTTTCTACTTCTTTGATGGTTTTTGTTTCTAGATTTTCTTTATTCATTTGAAGGATTTGAGAACCATTGGATAGATAAATAAATTGATTATTTATAAAGAATTCACATTGTTCATTATAAATAGTTTCCACTTTTTCATCTTCTAAATTCATTCTCTTTAAAGAATATTTTTCTTGATCATCTTTGCTAAGATAATAAACATATTTTCCATCAATAGTTATATCATAGGTTGTTTCATCATTTAATTTTTTATTTTCTTTTGTTGTTAAATCATAACAATACAAACTTTCATCATCTTGATCTAATTGATAATAAACTTCATTTCCTTTAATAACAGGATAATAAATATTTTCTAATATTTGTGTTGTTGTTTTTTTATTTAAATCATATGCTTGATAATTATAATTTGAATCACAATAATAAAGAACATGATTTTTAATACTTAAATAGCCAACACAATCATCAATAAGAACTTCACTATTATCTAATTGATTTAAATCACTTACATATAATTGATTATTATTTACATAGTAAAAAGATTTTTGATCTTTAATAACTGTACCACCTGATTGATTATTATAAGCTAAATCATACATGCTTGTTCTTCCTTTAAGTGTATAACTTTCTTGATTGGTAGATGTCGACTTGGTTGCTTGAAGGGGATGACTTATCATATAATTTCCTAAAAAGATAGAAGAAATGCATAAAACAAGGGCAATGATCCAAAGAATTGGCTTTTTCCAATAGTCTTTATAAGGATCCTCTTCTTCAATGATTTCCTCTTGTGTTTGTCTTGTTCCACAGGCAGGACAAATTTCTTCATCTTCGCTTAAAGGAAGATGACAACGAATACATACTTTTTTTATTGGTTGAAGCTGTTTTCCACATTGAGGACAAAACAGCATATCATCTTCGACATATGTTCCACATTGACTACAATACATTTTTATTCACCTCTAGTGTCCTTATTCTACCATACAAAGAAAATAAAAAGAATGACTAAATTGTCATTCTTCGAAAGGTGCATATTCACCATCATAGCTACTGATAAAATAATGACGCGTATAATGATCATCGTATGTAAAGAAAATTACTTTATCACCAATAATATAGAAATCTCTGGCATCATCATATAAAGCATAACTATCATCATCGAAATAAGCATTTAAAACATTATCATAGTTTTCACCATAAACAATGACTTTTTCATTTTCTTCATCTTGACCTACCCCAAAACGATAAATATCACTTGCTGCTTGTACAAGTTCTCCCTCATCACTACTAAAGTCTGTCTTATAGATTCCATCATATTCTCGATAGTATAAGAACCCATCTATAAAATAAGCATTTCCATAGTTATCTACATTCTGTTTTAAAGATGTTCCATTAAAATCAATAAGTTTACTTTCATAATCATTATTGGTATATAAGATATGTTGATTTTGATCATCTACATTAAATTCATACGTATCATCTACCATTTTTTTATTATCGATTTCATTCATATTTTCATCAATTGTTAAACAATAAAGAGTTTCATCTTTAATATAAAAGATTTTTTGATCTAAAACATAACAATGACTGACTTCATTTAATAGAGTTTTTCTTTTTCCATTGAAATCTAAAAAGATAAAATCATTATCATTTTCATAAAAGCATCCACGATCATCTACATAAATATGATCACAACTGCTTTCTTCTAAAACTTCTGAATTTTCAAAATGAGCATCATATTTTATTAATTGCCCATTTAAAGAAATATAGAGTTTATTTTGATAAACAAAAGCTCCGCCATCACTATTTGTAAAATTTTGATTATAGTCGCCTCTAGAACTATCTTGGTTTAAATTAAAGCTTGATAAGTCTGTATTTCCATTACCATCAAAAGAAGATGTTGCTTCATCTGTTGTTTCAACAATATTTGTAACTGTATTAATAATAAGTTCTGATACTGGAATAAAAATGAAAACTACAAAGATTACTAGAATAATCATTGTTTTTATGAATGATTTTTGTTTAGGCTTTCTTTGAATATTCTTTTTTCTTGGTTGATTTTGAAACTTTTTAAATGCTTCCTTATAATTCATACTATTTAAATCTTTTAATTGTTTAAATGAATCTTTGAAATCATAAGCATTTTTTTTATAATCATAACTTTCTGATACCGTATTATAATTATGACTTTGTTCACTATGTACAATTGTATCTGGTGTTACTTTTTTTATTGTATGATCTTTACGATAGATCGTTGGACTTCCGCAGTTAGAACAGTATTCCTGATAGGGATAAATTAATTTAGAACAGACTGGACATGTTGTTTTCCCAATTTGTTTATGACCACACAAATGACATTTTAAACTATTACCAATTTCTACCCCACAATATTTACACTTCATACTCTCCCTCCTTTTTTTCATCATATCATAAAAAAAGACCTCTTTGGTCTTTTAAGATAATTTTTTATATAAATGATTTCCGATTGTTTGGATAATTTGTACAAAGATAATTAAGATGATACTTGTAACAACAAGATAAGGAATCTTGTAGGCTTGATATCCATAACGAATAGCAATATCTCCAAGTCCTCCTGCCCCTAAGGCACCACCAATTGCACTATATCCAATAATACTAATCATAGTAAGTGTTATTCCTGATAGAATAGCAGGAAAAGCTTCTTTTAAATAAATACGATAAATAATTTGAAAATCAGTTGCACCAAAAGATTTAGCTGCTTCTATTAAACCAACATCAACACTTCTTAGTGCACTTTCGATAACTCTGGCAACAAAAGGAATTGCGGAAATAGTAAGAGGAACAAGGGCTGCGGTTGTTCCAATGGCTTTACCGGCAATAAGTCGTGTAAGAGGTATTACGATGACCATTAAAATCACAAATGGAAAACTTCTAAAGACATTTACAAGTACATCAAGAATTGTATAAATAACTTTATTAGGTTTTAATCCATCAGGTGCTGTGAGTGTTAAAACAATCGCAGGAATAAAACCTAAGACTACCGCAAAGAACGTTGATCCAATAACCATGTATAATGTTTCATAAGTTGCTTTTAAAATAACATCACTCATACAATTTCCTCCCAAGTAATTCCTTCTTGATTTAAATAATTTCCTACTGCTTGTAAATCTTTTTCTTCAATATTAATAATTAAGCTTCCCATCATTGAACCTCTAAAGTTTTCGAGTTTTCCTTGACAGATATCAAAGTTGATATCAAGGGTCCTCGCTAACTGGGTAATGGTATGTGATTTTGAATTATTATTTGTAAAAAATAATTTAATATTTTTCCCCGTTTGAGGAAGAATTTCAACATCATCACCCACAAATTTTTGGATTTCTTGATTTGGTGCTACAAAAAGTTCTTCTGGTTTTCCAACCGATAAAACACGTCCATCTTTTAGGAAAGCAACTTTATTACAAATTTGTTTGATTACTTCCATTTGATGTGTAACGACCACAATTGTAATATTCATTTCTTTATTGATTTTTAATAAAAGATTGAGAATATCTCTGGTGATTTGTGGATCTAAAGCTGATGTTGCTTCATCACATAAAAGAATTTTTGGATTTAATACAAGTGCTCTGGCAATGGCTACTCTTTGTTTTTGTCCACCACTTAATTGACGAGGATAAGCATGTCTTTTTTCTTCCAAGCCAACAAGTTTTAATAAATTTTCAATGCGTTGCTTGTTTTCTTGACTGTTTGGATCTTGTTTCCAAAATTTAAGAGGTAGGGCAATATTATTATAAACATTTAATCGATTTAAAAGATTAAAATTTTGAAAAATCATTCCCATTTCTTTTTGAACAAAACTTAGTTGTTTTTTATCTAAAGAAGAAATTGCTTTTCCATCAACCACTACTTCTCCTTTTTGAAAACTTTCTAAGCCATTAAAGCAACGAAGTAATGTTGATTTACCCGCACCACTTTGTCCAATAATCCCAAAGATATCACCTTGTTCAATGGAAAAAGAAACATCTTTTAATACTTCTAAATTTCCATAGCTTTTATACAAATTTTGAATTTCAATCATAAATCTCATCCCCTTATCCAAAGAAACATTGTCCAATATGGCAATATCCTTGTGGATTCTTTTCTAAATACTTTTGGTGGTATTCTTCTGCTTCATAGAAATTATCAAGAGGTTGTATTTCAACAACCACTTTTTCTTGATAATCTTTTTGTACCTCTTGTGTCTTTTTTTGAATTGTTTCTAAATCACTTTCATTAATATAATAAATACCTGTACGATAAGAAATTCCTTCATCTTCTCCTTGTTTATTTAAAGAAGTTGGCTCAATGATTCTATAATAATCATCTAAGATTTGTTTTAAACTTCTTTTATTTTCATCATATTCAATTTTTACTGTTTCAACATGTCCTGTTTTCCCCGCTTTAACATCTTCATATTTTGGATTTTCTGTATGTCCATTGGCATAACCTACTGTTGTTTTAATAATTCCTTCAAATTGGTCAAAATACTTTTGAACGCCCCAAAAGCATCCTCCCGCTAAATAAATAACACTCATTTTAAATCTCCTTATTTTGTCGGATCTGTAAAGACATCTTTTACTGATCCTTTATATTTTTTAATATAGTTTTTCACTTTTTTAGATTGTAATGCTTTCTTTAATACTTTTGTTTTAGCTGTATTTTCATTTCCTTCTTTAACTACTAAATAGTTGATATAAGGTTGTGCTTCTTCATCTGTGAAGCTTTCTGTAAGTAAGACATTTGCGCTGTCTCCTAAGTTATGTTCTAATGCATAGTTTCCATTGATAACAGCGACATCTACATCAGGTAAGTTATTTGGTAAGTTGGCTGCTTCTAATTCTTCAATTTTATAATTATGTGGATTAGAAGTAATACTTGATGCTGTATAAAGTGCATCATCGTTTAATTCGATTAAGTTATTTTTAGCAAGTAAAGCTAACGCTCTTGATTCATTTGAACCATCATTTGGTACAGCAATTGTTGCCCCATCTTTTAAATCATCTAATGATTTTAAATTTTCTGAATAGAGAGCCATTGCTTCATAATGAACTCCAGCAACTGCTTTTAAATGAAGTTTTCTTTCTTTGTTTTGTTCCTTTAAATAAGCAAGTGTTTGGAAATAGTTTGCATCTAAATCACCATCTTCTAATGCCGTGTTTGGTGTGACATAATCTGTAAATTCTGTGACTTCTAATGTATATCCTTCTTTTTCTAATTCATCTTTTACCACATCATTTAAGATTTCTGCATGTGGTATTGCTGTTGCCCCTACTTTGATTGTTTTTTCATCACTTGATGAATTTCCTGCACATCCTACGATTGAAAGTGCAAATGCTGCTGATAATAATAATTTGATTCCTTTTTTCATTTTTTTATTCTCCCTTTTTCTTCTATATTCAATACAACAAATAAAAAAACTCGTCCTTTATACAAAGGACGAGTTACCTCGCGTTACCACCTTAATTTAAAATAACCTCACGATTATTTCCTCATCGAGTACCATCATACTCTATCACTTTAACGGGTGAATCCGTCATAGCCTAACCCTTTGGGCTCGGTATGCAACTCCAAGGCCATTTTCGTTTACCTTCCATGTTTCTTTTCCACCAACCAAGAACTCTCTAGGCATTTTCAGTAAATTACTTCCCTTTTCAATGTCTTTATTGTATTGTTATATCCATAGTATACCCCTATGAATTATATGTCAATAGTTTTCTTTATTTTTCTTCTTTTTCTACATAATCTACATCAATGATATCTTCACTACCTCGACGATAAGCTTCTCCAGATTGATAAGCTGCTTTCTTTTCTGCCATTTCTTTTTCAATCATTTCATTATATTCTTTAATTTGTTTTTCATAAAAATATCTTCTAACAAAAGAATATAAAACAAGAATACCTACAATAATCCAAGTTATTGGACTAAATAATAAGTTTAAAAGAAGACTTAAGACTAAAATAACAATAGCAATGATTAATATAATTTGATAAATTGGCATTTTTTTCTCCTATTTAGGAAACGTAAATAAATCTTTAATTTCGACATGAAGTCCATAAGCCAATTTAGAAATTGCCTTTAAAGAAATATTGCGTGTTCCTCTTTCTACATCTGATATATAATTTTTTGATAACCCACAGCGAAATGATAATTCTTCTTGAGAAATATGTGCTTTTAAACGTAGTTCTTTAATTCGTAATCCAAATAAAATGTGAACATCTTTATTCATTTTGCATTTGCATTAATTCCGCTGCTTGATCACTAATCTTTTTAAAACGATGATGAAGACCAGATTTACTAATAGAAAGACCTGTTTCTTCTTGATAAGCAACACATAGTTCATTTAATGTATAATCCGGATATTTTTTACGAACTAAAGCAACCGTTCTTGTCTTTTCATCAAGCATATCCAAACCCATGAACATTTCAATAATACTGATATCTTCTAACTGTTTATTCGATGAAGCCATTGATTTTACTTCATTTGCAATATCACAGTTATTCCAACGATTAACAGTATTAGACATACTTCGATCAATTCGGGTACTTTCAAAATTCATAACCGATTGACTTGCCCCTATCGCTCTTAAAAAATCACCTATTTTCTCTGCTGATTTTAAGTATACAAGATATTTGTTTCTTCTTTTTGTCATTTTTGCATTTAAATTAAAATAATTCATTAATTCTTGTATATAAAGAGCGTATTCTTCTTCATCTACAGAAAGCTCTAAATGATAATTCGATGTTTCTGGGTTATTGACAGAGCCTCCTGATAAAAAGATGCCAGCTAAAAATGCTCTTTTACAACATTCTTTTTCAAGAAGTTTTTTATCAGGTAAAGTATGAAAACCTAAACCATTCATTAATCCTAGATCATCTAAAATTTCTCTTGCTTTAGATACTTTTAAGATGTAAACATTATTTTTTTGTAATTTCATTTTACGAGATACAAGAAATTCAATGTGTGGATGATAAACTTCTTTGAGCATTTTATGCACTTTAGATGCAATCTTTGCATTTTCTGTTCTAATTGTAAGTAATAAACCTTGATTAGAAAGAGAAAGTGTTCCATTGACTTTAATAATTGCGGAAAGAATTGCTTTCTGACAACAAATATCAAAATCATTGAAAACAACTTCTTCTTTTACTTGTCTAGCAAATGATACTTTCATTAATGAATCGCATCCCTATGTAGACGATGAACATGATATTTTTCACTATAATGATCAGCAAAATAGTTTGTTAAACTTACCGAACGATGTTGTCCTCCTGTACAACCAATTCCAATAACAACATGCGTTTTTCCTTCTTTATCATATTCATCTAATAAATAATCTAAAAGATCTGTCATTTTATTAATAAATTTTTGTGTTTCTGGTTTATCAATTACATAATCATAAACTTCTTTATCGTTTCCTGTTAAATTTCTTAACTCATCTACATAGAAAGGATTTGGTAAAAAACGGACATCAAATAATAAATCAGCATCTTTAGGAATTCCATGCTTATATCCAAAGGAAACAAAACTAATTCTAAATGGATCGATTGATTGATGATTAAATTGGTTTTCTAATATTTGTTGAAATTTATTTCCTTTAAGTTGTGTCGTATCAATAACAACATTGGCTTCTTTAGAAATAGGACGTGCCAATTTTCTTTCATATTCAATGGCTTCTAATAAAGTGGATGCTTTATTAGAAATTAAGATTGGATGTGATCTTCTTGTCTCTTTATATCTTTTTAAAATAATATTATCATCACAATCTAAAAAGATAACGGAAACATTAAGCCAATCTACATTTGATAAAAAGCGAATTGCTTTAGGAGCATCATCCAAACTAACAGCCATCGCAATTCTTGAATAAGCCGTATTATCTTTTAAATATTCAGAAAAAGCACCTAATAATTCAATTGGGTAATTATCAATACAACGATAGGCCATATTTTCAAAAGCAGCCATTGCAGTTGTTTTTCCTGCACCTGACATTCCTGTCACAATTACAATTTCAATTTTATCCATAAAACCACACCTTTCATTTTCGTCTCTATTCTATCAAAATTCCTAAATAATGAAAAGCCAGATGTGAACATCTGGTCATTTATTTTAAAGAAGCAATATATTGTCCAGCAATTGCTCCATCATTTGTAGCTGTTACAACTTGTCTTAATTGTTTATTGCGTACATCGCCTGCCACAAAGATACCTTTAACAGCTGTTTCCATATTTTCATTGGCATCAATATAGCCATTTTCGCTTACAATATTTAAAGATTTTGCACATTGTGTCATTGGATCCAATCCAATAAATGGGAAAATCCCATTTACCTTTAATTCTTCTGTTGTTTGATCGTCACTATTTTCAATAAGAAGACCACATACTTTTTGATTTTGTTCAAGTATCTCTTTTGGCTTTCTTTTGAAATGCACTTCAATGTTTTCAACTTTAGAAAGACGATCTTGAATCACTTTGTCTGCCCTAAAGACATCTCTTCTTACTACTAAATGTACTTTATGGCATAAAGTTGCAAGATACATGGCTTCTTCTAAAGCTGAATTTCCACCACCAATGACAGCAACATCTTGTTCTTTAAAGAAAGGTCCATCACAAACTGCACAATAAGAGATACCACGTCCAACAAGTTCGTTTTCTTTTTCTAAATTCATTTGTCTTTCTTTTGTTCCTGTCGCAATTAAAACATATTTTGCTTGATAGGTTTGTTTGGCAGTAATGACTTCTTTATAATCACCATGATCTTTGATATCCAAGGCTTCTTCATAAGCCATTTTTGCTCCAAAGTTCATCGCACTTTCATACATTGTAAAGGCAATTTCTGGTCCCGGTGTTGGCTTTAATCCTGGATAGTTTTCAATTTGTGCTGTAACATTCAATTTTCCTCCAGGGGCTGAACCATCTAAAATAAGAACATCTAATCCTGCACGACTCGCATAAAGACAGGCACTCATCCCGGCAGGGCCTGCACCAATAATAATTAAATCTAGCATAACTCATTCTCCTTTATATATTCCATAAATTCTTTGTAATCATTGATTAATAAATCTGGATTTTCTTTTTCAATCAATTGATATCCTTTTGGTGACCATTTAACTCCTACTGTTTTTACTCCCGCTCTTTTTCCAGCTTGAATATCCGTCACATTATCACCAATATAGTATCCTTCTCGACAGTTTAATTTCTTTAAGGCACATAAGATACCTTCTGGATCTGGTTTTGATTTTTTTACATCATTTTCACCAATAACCACATCAAAATATTGTGTAATATTAAATAAATCTAAACCTAAATAAGCTGCTTCTTTATATTTTGTGGTCACAACCCCAAGTAAGAAACCTTGTTTTTTTAAATATTCAAGCATTTCTTTGACATTAGGATAGATTGTCACAAAATCTTCATGATGTTTATGATTGTAATCACGATAGTATTGGATTAATTCATCTATTTGATCTGCTTCTACATAACGACTAAAAGTATTTTTTAAAGAAGGGCCTAAAAAAGATAAAAGTTCTTCTTCAGATAAAGTATAGTTTGGTTTGTATTTTTTAAATGTATGAATAAAAGATTTTTTTATAAGTAAATCTGTATTTAAAAGTGTTCCATCTAAATCAAATAATATTGCTTTTTTCATCTTAATTCTCCTTTTCAAACATTATATCTATTTTATTAAAAAAAGATAGCGTTATGCACTATCTTTTACTCTATTTCCTTTTAAATGACAGTATATAAAGCCAATCATTCCTACAATGACAAAAGCAATGGAAACAAGCTGTGCTGTTTTTAAACCAAAGACATAAAGGCTATCTGTTCTAAAAGATTCTATAAAGAAACGAATAATTCCATACCAAATAAAATAACTAAAGAATTGAATTCCTTGCTTCTTTTGAAATTTTCTTATTACAAAGAAAATAATTAGAAAGCCTAGAACACATCCAATTGATTCATAAAGGAATGTTGGTTGATAATAGGTCCCATGAATATACATTTTATCAATAATAAATTGAGGTAAATGTAATGACTTTAAAAAGTTGAGACTTACCGCACTTCCATAAGCTTCTTGATTAAAGAAATTGCCCCACCTTCCGCATGCTTGAGCAATTAAAACCCCTGGCATAATCGCATCTCCAGCAATGAGAAATGGAATATCTCTTTTTTTAAAGAAGAAACAACTATAAAGAAGGCCTGTAAAAATTCCCCCTTGAATAGCAAGACCTCCATGATTAATCATAAAAATTTCCATGGGATTACTTGCATAGAGTTCATTCCACATAAAGATCACATACCAAATACGTGCTCCAATGATTCCTACAAATAAAAGTCCAAAAACATAATCTGAAAGAATTTCTTTTGAATATCCTAATTTTTTAAAGTTATATTGCCCAATAAAATAAGCAATGGCTGCACCAGTAAGTATGCATAAAGCATACCATTGTATAGAAAGTGGTCCAATTTCTATAAAGGTATTAAAACTTGGGAATAATCTCATGATTCTTGTTTATTATGATCAATATTTTTAAGAATTCTTTCCACAAATTCTTTACTTGAATCAATACCTACATCTCTAAGACGCATATTCATAACGGCAGCTTCAATAATAACCGACATGCTTCGACCACTTGAAACAGGAACGACGATTTTAGGAATTTTAATTCCTAAAACATCTTCGGAAATATCATTTTCTTCGACACCAACACGTGTATATTCACGAGATGGGACCCATCTTTCTAATTGAATAATTAAATCAACATCATTTTTATCTAAGATAGCTGAAATACCAAACATCTTAGAAACATCAATAACCCCGATTCCTCTAATTTCTAAAAGATTAGCAAGAACAGCCGGTGCTTTACCAACGATTTTTTGTCCAACACGGTAAAGTTCTACAGCATCATCGGCAACAAGTAAGTGTCCTCTTTTTACTAATTCTAAAGCAATTTCTGATTTACCAATCCCACTATCACCTTTAATAATGACACCTTTTCCATGAATATTTAAGAAAACACCATGCATTAATGTATCTTTCGCAAGTTTTTCTTCAAGTGTATTCATCAATTCACTTGAAACAGCTCCAGTAATAAGTTCTGTTTGGAAAATTGGAAAATTACGTTCATTTGCCACATCTTTTAATACTTTTGGACATTCATGCCCTTTACAAATCACAATACATGGGACTTCTTCATTAATGAGACATGGGAAAATTTCTTTTTGTCTTTCTTCTGACATTTCAGCAATAAAAGCCATTTCCTTATCTCCAAAAACAATAATTCTTCTAAAATCACTATGTTTAAAGAATCCTGCTAATTCAAAACCAGGTCGATTAATTTCACCTGTTTGAATAACTCTTTTTAATGCTTCTTCGTCACCTGTTACTTGTGTGTAACTTTTATGATTCCCTAATAAATTTTCTACTGTAATTGATTTCATTTTTTATCTCCTTAAAGCATTGTTTTTAAAAATTGACCTGTGTAACTTTTTTCACATTTAGCAACTTTTTCAGGTGTTCCTGTGACAACAACAGTTCCTCCACCAGCACCACCTTCTGGTCCTAAATCAATAATATGGTCTGCAACCTTAATAACATCTAAGTTATGTTCAATAACAATAATGGTATCCCCTTGATCAACAATTCTTTGTAAAACATCAATAAGTTTAGAAACATCATGACTGTGTAACCCTGTTGTTGGTTCATCAAGAATATAAACTGTTTTTCCTGTTGATTTCTTTTGGAGTTCACTTGCGAGTTTAACTCTTTGCGCTTCTCCACCAGAAAGTGTTGTGGCACTTTGTCCAAGTTTAATATAACCAAGGCCCACATCATAAAGAGTTTGTATTTTATTTCTAATTTTAGGTAAATTATCAAAGAAATCAAGAGCTTCTTCTACCGTCATTTCTAAGACATCATAAATATTTTTATCTTTATATGTGACTTGTAAAGTTTCTTCATTGTATCTTTTTCCTTCACATTGTTCACAAGGAACATAAACATCTGGTAAAAAGTGCATTGAAATCTTCTTTAACCCATCCCCTTGGCATGCTTCGCAGCGTCCACCTTTAACGTTAAACGAGAATCTTCCTTTATCATACCCTCTCATCTTTGCTTCATTGGTTTGTGCAAATAAATCACGAATATCATCAAAGACCCCTGTATAAGTTACTGGATTTGAACGAGGTGTTCTTCCAATTGGATCTTGTGATACTTCTATAATTTTATCAATATTTTCGATACCCAGTATTTCTTTATGTAATCCTGGTCTTTCTTTCGATTGATAAACATAGCGCATGAGTGATTTTCCTAAAATATCATTAACTAATGTTGATTTTCCACTTCCAGATACCCCAGTAACAACGTTGAATTTTCCTAAAGGAAATTTTACATTAATATTTTTTAAATTATGTTCTTTAGCTCCCTTAACTTCTAAGAATAATCCATTTCCTTTACGTCGTTTTTTAGGAACTTCGATTTTTAGTTTTCCCGATAAATATTTTCCAGTAATCGAATTTTCACAATCCATAATTTCTTCAGGGGTTCCTGCACAAATAACTTGTCCCCCATGAACCCCTGCCCCTGGTCCAATGTCGACAATAAAATCAGAAGCACGCATTGTGTCTTCATCATGTTCTACAACAAGAACACTATTTCCTAAATCACGAATATCTTGTAAGGATTTGATTAACTTTTCATTGTCTCTTTGATGAAGTCCAATTGAAGGTTCATCTAAAACATAAAGGACACCTGTTAAACGTGTTCCAATTTGGGTTGCCAAACGAATACGTTGTGCTTCCCCACCTGATAGCCCACCTGCACGTCTAGCAAGAGTTAAATAACCAAGACCAACATTATTTAAGAATGTTAAACGATCGGTAATTTCTTTAAGTACAAGACGAGCAATATTCATTTCATAGTCAGTAAGTTTTATATTTTTCACAAATTCCAAAGCATCAATAATAGCTTGTTCCGTAAATTCCGCAACATTTAAGCCACCTACTCTAACAGAAAGAACTTGTTCATTAAGTCTTCTTCCTTTACAAGTAGGACAGGTATGTTCTGACATAAAAGAAGCATACCATTCTTTTGACCACTTAGAAGTTGTTTCTTCATAACGACGGGCAATTAAGGTACGAACCCCTTCGATAAATTTTGTTGTTTTACTCACATTTCCACTGTCAGAAACGATTTGATAACTAATAGGTTCTCTTGAACCATCTAAAATATAACTTAATTCTTGTTTAGAAAAATCTTTAAGTGGTTTATCTAAATCAATATTGTAGTAATCACATAAAACTAAAAATCTTTGCCATTCAATACGATTTGTTCCTACCGCTGTTTTAAAATAACGTATTCCACCTTCATTAATAGACTTATTCCAATCTGGAATCAATAAATCATCATCTACTTCATTTTTAATACCAAGTCCTCGACAATCTGGACAAGCTCCTAAGGGATTATTAAAAGAGAAAAGACGTGGTTCTAATTTAGGAACAGAAAAGCCACAAACAGGACAAGCTAAGTGTTCACTGAAAAGCTCTTCAGTTTTTGTCGTTAAGTTTTGAACAACGGCTTCGCCACCCGTTAGTTTTAAAGCAACTTCTAACGAATCAACTAAACGGCTACGATAACCTTCTTTTTTTATAATACGGTCGATAACTACATCAATATCATGTCTTTTATTTTTATCTAATTCAATTTCTTCATCAAGCATGTAATTTTGACCATCGACAATAACACGTAAGTAACCATCTTTTAAAAGATCTGCAAAATAATCTTTAAAAGTCCCTTTTTTTCTTTTAACGACACGAGCTAAAACCATAAGACGATCACCGTCATCATAACGATCTATCGTATCTGCCATTTGTTTAATGGTCTGACTTTCAATGACAATATCATGTTTTGGGCAGTAAGCTTTTCCTACACGAGCATAAAGAAGTCTTAAATAATCATAAATTTCTGTAACAGTTCCTACCGTAGAACGTGGATTATTTGATGTTGTTTTTTGATCAATGGCAATTGCAGGAGAAAGACCTTCTATCGTATCCACATCTGGTTTTTCCATATTTCCTAAGAATTGTCTTGCATAAGCACTTAAAGATTCAACATACCTTCTTTGTCCTTCTGCATAAATGGTATCAAAAGCAAGAGAAGTCTTTCCTGAACCAGACAATCCTGTCATAATGACAAGTTTATTTTTAGGAATATCAATATTAATATTCTTTAAATTGTTTTCTCTTGCTCCACGAATAATTAATTTATCTTCCATTTTGTCTTCCTTTCAATAATTTAATAATACTTTCAAAGTCATGATCTCGCATTTGTAGATCATAGGCCCAATCTAATAACTCTTTAAATTCATCATTTGGTTGAAATCCTAAATCTATTAAGATTTTACCATCAATGATTGGTTTTAATGCGTGTTTTCCCAATCTTGAAACTTTTTCTTCAACATAAGCATCTAATGTTGAAATAGTTTCTGGACGGTTTGCCAGTCTCCCTAATTTATCACATTTTGACATACATACTAAATCTTCTAAAGGAAAGATTCCTTCTATGCCCTTTAAAAGTTTATAATAGCTGTAATCTTTACTTTGATTTCTTACCATATTCATTAAATGCATATGATAATAAATCATCGTTTTTATATATTTTTTTATTTTTTTATTTTCAAAAAAATGATTAAAATATTGATTAAATACTTGTACGCCACTTTCGTTGTGACCAGGTGCTTTTCCCTCAGGGGTTGTTACAAGTGGTTTCCCTATATCATGTAATAAAGCACTCCACATAAAAGCAAGTGGCCAACTTGTTTTTTGACGACATAAAGCTGCCAAATCAACTACAAGAAGGGTATGATTCATCACATTTCCTTCTGGATGAAAATCTAAACGTTGTGGGCATGTCACAAGTGTTTCTAAAGGTTCAATAATAGCTCCTATTTCTAATAAAAATTTTAATCCAATTGAAGGATGAATTGAAAGTAAGAGTTTATTGTATTCTTGCAAAACACGTTCTTTTGATAAATAATCAAGTTCCCCTTTTTGTACCATTCTTTGACAAACTTCTTTTGTTTTTTTATCTGCCTTCATTTCAAAACGAGCCATAAATTGGGCTAAACGTAAGATTCTTAAAGGATCTTCTTGAAATGTCTTTTCATCAATCATTTTTAAGATTCCCTTTTGTAAATCTACTTTACCATTATAAAAGTCCAAAATTTGGTCATTTTTATAATCATACATAAATGCATTTATCGTAAAATCTCTTCTACGACAGGCTTCTTTTAAATCTAAATTTTTACAAACTGTGACATCAAATTCGCGATGTGTTTTTCCACTTTTACTTTCTTTACGTGGCATTGCGAAATCAAAATGAGGGAGCGTATCTAATTTCAAAATACCAAAACTTTTACCAATACGATTAACATGTCCATACTTTGATAAAATAGCATCAATCTCTTCTATTTCTAAATCATAGATTTCAACATCAACATCATGGTAATCTACTTGATGATATAAAAGATAATCTCTAACAATACCTCCCACAAGATAAATACGTCCTTTTTTTGATAAAGAATCTAATACTTGTTTTTCTAATCCCTCAAACTTAAACTTCACCTTGTAACTCCAACATCATATCACGAAGTTCCATTGCACGTTCAAAGTCAAGTGCTTTTGCAGCTTCTTTCATTTGTTTTTCTAATTCTTTAACAAGTGTTTCTTTATCTTTTTTCTTCGCTTTTTTACCTTTTTGTACAAGAGATACAGCTTCATCTATATTTTCTTGTCCATGGATAGCATCACGAATTTCTTTTTTGATAGTTTGTGGAATAATACCATGTTCTTCATTATATTTTTCTTGAATTTCACGTCTTCTTGCGGTTTCATCAATAGCCTTTTGCATCGAATCAGTAATTTTATCACCATACATGATCACTTTCCCATTACTATTTCTAGCGGCACGTCCAATCGTTTGAATTAGTGATCTTTCTGATCTTAAGAATCCTTCTTTATCAGCATCAAGAATACAAACAAGGGAAACTTCTGGTAAATCTAAACCTTCTCTTAATAAATTGATTCCAACAAGAACATCATATTTTCCTAAACGAAGATCTCTTAAGATTTCTGTTCTTTCTAAAGTTTTTGTATCACTATGCAAATAAGCAACCTTTAATCCTAATTCTACTAAATAAGCACTTAAATCTTCTGCCATACGTTTTGTAAGAGTTGTGATTAAAACACGTTCATTTTTTTCAATACGTTGATGAATTTCATCAATGATATCATCCACCTGTCCATCAATTGGTCTTACCTCAATAATTGGATCAAGTAATCCCGTTGGTCGAATAATTTGTTCAACAACTTGTCCATGTACTTTTTCAAGTTCATAATCACCCGGTGTTGCAGAAACAAAGATAGCTTGGTTAATGAGATCTTCAAATTCTTCAAAAACAAGTGGTCTATTATCTAAAGCGCTTGGCAGTCTAAAGCCATATTCAACAAGTGTTTCTTTTCTTGAACGATCCCCATTGTACATTCCTCTTATTTGAGGAAGCATTACGTGGCTTTCATCGACAACAAGTAAAAAATCTTTAGGAAAATAGTCAATTAAAGTATAAGGTCGTTGTCCTTCTTTTCGTCCATCAATATGACGTGAATAATTTTCAATTCCCGGACACATTCCTACTTCTCTTAACATTTCTACATCATGGCGCGTTCTTTGATCCAAACGTTCATATTCAAGAAGTTTTGTTTCATCTTTGAAATATTGTAAACGTTGTTCTAATTCTTCAGAAATCGTATCACAAGCTTTCAACATTTGTTCCTTTTTAGTGACATAACCATAAGCTGGATAAATCGTATAGGTATTATATGATCCCAAGATATGACCTGTAAGTGGATCTACTTCACAAATACGTTCTACTGTATCACCAAAAAGTTCAATACGAATTAAATAATTCTCTGTATGACCCGGTACAATTTCAATAACATCACCACGTACTCTAAAGGTTCCTTTAGATTGTTCAATATCATTTCGCTGATATTGACGATCCACTAAAAAAGTAAGTAACTCCCTACGATCAATATCTTGATCGACACGTAGAGAAAAAATCATTTCTTTATATTGTTCAGGATTTCCTAATCCATAAATAGAAGCAACCGAGGCAACAACAATCACATCTTCTCTTTCAATAAGTGAATTCATTGCAGCTGAACGTAACATTTCTATTTCATAATTTGTTTTCGCATTTTTATCAATATAAAGATCTCTTCCTGGAATATAAGCTTCTGGTTGATAAAAATCAAAGTTAGAAATAAAGTATTCTACTCTATTTTCTGGAAAAAACTCTTTTAATTCTGAGTAAAGCTGTCCCGCTAATGTCTTATTGTGAGCAAGTACCAAAGTTGGTTTATTATATTCTTTAATGACATTGGCAACTGTAAAAGTCTTTCCTGTACCAGTTCCTCCCAAAAGAACTTGTTCCTTCTTTCCTGCCTTTAACCCTTCAACAAGTTCTTGAATCGCTTGAACTTGATCTCCCATAGGTTTAAAAGGAGAAACGAGTTTAAATTCAGACATTATAACACCACCTTACTTTATTATTTTCATTAAATATTCATATTGTTTATCATTTTCATGATTATTAATATAAATCATCATTCTTGCAATCATCATTTGTTTATCATTTTGACTATATTCACCATCAACGGTTAAATCATTATCTGCTTCAAATTTCTTTAAAGCATCTTGTGTAGCAACTGAAAAATAACCATCTTCTCGATCTGCAGAATATCCTAAAATATTAAGCATTTTTTGCATTGATTTAATACGTGTATTGACACAATCAACTTTCAAAGTTTCTTTTACATCTTTCGTAGAAATTCCATCTAGTGATACATTTTCTACTTCAATATCAGGTGTTAATCCTTTACCATTAATACATGTACCATTAGGAATCATCCATTTTGCATACGTATACTTTAAAACAGAACCATCCGATAATGTTTTTTGTGTTTGGGCACTTCCTTTACCATAGGTTGTTGTTCCAACAAGTTGATATCCCTTTTCACTTTGTAAAGCACCAGCTGTCAATTCAGAAGCACTTGCTGTATTTCCATTAACAAGGATATATCCATTTACAAATTCATATTTACTATCTGTGCTTGCATAATATTTCTTTGCTGCACTATTTTTTTCTTTCAGTTGATAAATGACTTCATCCGATGAAAAGAATAAATCTAAAATATCTGTAGCCGCTGTTAAATAGCCACCACCGTTATCTCTTAAATCAAGAACAAGAGTTTGAACATTTGCTTGTTTAAAAGATTTCAAAGCTTCTTCTACTTGATTGGCTGTATCAGTTCCAAATGTTGATAATTCAATATAACCAAAAGATGTATTTCTCTGTTTTCTAATTTCATAAAATGATGAAGTATCTAAAGCACCTCTATTTACTTTAATTTCACTTATTTTTTTATTACTTAAAACTGTTAACGTTACTTCTGTTCCATCATCGCCACGTACATACTCTTTAACTTTATCGGTATCTAAATTAGCTAAATCTTTTCCATCAGCTTGCATAATAATATCCCCAACATTTAACCCTGCTTTGCTTGCTGGTGAATCATTATATACTTTTGTAATCATCGCTCCTTTTTCAACCATTGAAAAGCCAACTCCAATGCCTTGATAATTACCTGCAACTGTTTGATTAAATTCGACTGCTTCTTTACTTGTTAAGTAACTTGAATGAGGATCATTAAGACCTGCAACCATTCCTTCAATAGCAGAGGCATCCAAGTTAATATCTTGATCTGTTGTATTGACCCAATATTTATCAAGTGTTTCGTATACTTCGTTAATGACACCCTTGTTATTTGTGCTTTTTACAACGACATCTTTTTTAGAAACATAACCTGCAAAATAGCCAATCGCAAGACATACAATAATCAATATAACAATTAATATTTCTTTAATGGGCCTTTGTTTTGTTTCTTTCTTTATTTCTTTTTTTGGTGGTCTAATAAAATCATCCATCCTTTTCACCTCACCCTAACATCTTATCATAATTTATTTTAAAAATCTTTTATCGAATTCATTTAAAATATTGTTTCTTTTTTAGACACATTATAACTTTTTTTCATGAATAAGTCACGACTTTTACATCATGTCATTTCTTTTTTAAGATTTTCTGATCTACTTTTTTCATATAAGAAAGAAACATAGAAATTTTTTCATCATGATGACTTATATATTCTTTAAAACATTCAGCAAAATATTCACTATTAGATTTGGAATCAAATAGATTTTTATTTTGTTTTTTTATTTCTATAAATTCTTTATCTTTACTAAAATGATATTTATAATCAAAATAATGTCCTAATTCATGAAGAATAACACCTTCACTTGTCACATTTTCAATATTAGGATGAACAAGAAGAATTGTCGAAGGTGGTTTCATTTCCCCAGAAATAATCAAATTTTCTTTTTTGATGCTGTAATTATACAGTTCTATCCGACCTCCATCTTTAAAAAATTGTTTTAAATATTTTTGATCATAAGAATATTGATATCCACCCTGTAATTCTTCTTTTATATAACTATCTCCTTTTTCATTCAATTCTAACCAACTATCTTCAAATTCTTTTTCTACATAAATATGTTTTTTTATTTCTATAAGCGATGTATTTGTAGAACATCCAACTAAAAATAAAATACTTAAAAATACAAATAATCTTTTCATGATAAACCTCTCTTCTTTATTAAAGCATAATTTAATAAAAATAAAAAAGGTATTTATACCTTTTAAAGTAATTGATAAATCATAATAATGAAAGGCATGGTAATAATACTAAAGATAACCCCCATAACATTCATAATACTTGCGTAACCTGGATGTTTATTATAAAGCTGTGCAAATTGTGTAACAGTTGCAGCTGGTGGAGCACATGCCGCTAAAATAGAAATCAATAAAATCTTATCAGCATCCATCGTTAACGATGATAACCCGGTAAACTTGAATATGAGCACCATTAATAAAGGAAATACAATCAATCTAAAGAAAGAAATCAAATAAGTTCTTTTTTCCACGAAAACACTTTTTAAATCCATATCACCAATAAGCATACCAATAACAATCATAGCAAGAGGTCCCATCATACTTCCAACTTTAGAAAAAGTTTCAACTATCAAATTAGGTAATTGTAATTGAAGTATAAATAACATTAATCCAATAATAATTGCAATGATATTAATATTTAAAAAGATTTTCTTTAAATCATAAGAAGGTTCATTACAAACGAGACTTTTTGCATGAGTCCATAATAAAATTGTTTGTACAACCATATAGCCACTTGAATAAATAACCCATTCATTTCCTAATATAGCCCCTACCAAAGGAATAATAAGATTCCCTGAATTTGAATAAATAATAGTCGCTTTTTCAATAGGAGTAAATCCAAACATTTTTCCTATTATATTCGCAAGTGGAATAAAAACAATATGTACTAAAATTGCACCTAAAAAAGAAATTCCTAATCCAATTAATTTATCAGCAGTAAATTCAATCATGAAAGAATTAATAATTGCACAAGGGCAAGTTACATAAAGAAGTAATATTGAAAGAACTTTACTATTTTCAGTTGTTAAAACTTTTGTTTTTACAATTAAGTAACCAAAAAAAATCATTATAAACAGTTGGCATATCTGTTGAATAAGTAATACACTTAATTCCATTTTTTTCACCTCATACAAGAGTGTAATGATTTTTTTATAAAAAAGTGAAATGTTTCATTATTTGAAAATAAAAAGCGAAACCACCTGGCAAGAAAGTCAGGTGGTTTTAATAAAGTAAAAATATAAAAAAAAGAACTGGCAACGAGCTATTTTCGCACCGAAGTACTATCTTCGCCGTGATGATGCTTAACTTCTGTGTTCGGAATGGGAACAGGTGTGTCCATCATGCTATCATTACCAGATCTTCTCTTCAAGTATCCTTCAGGACACTCAAAACCAGATAGTAGTCTCTTTCTTTCAAGCTCGCTTGCCTTTTCGGTCAAGCCCTCGACCTATTAGTATCAGTCCGCTTAACATGTCACCATGCTTACACTCCTGACCTATCTACCTTATCGTCTTTAAGGGGTCTTACTTGCTTGCGCAATGGGAAATCTCATCTTGAAGTGGGTTTCACACTTAGATGCCTTCAGCGTTTATCCCTTCCGCATTTAGCTACCCAGCTATGCCACTGGCGTGACAACTGGTCCACCATTGATGCGTCCATCCCGGTCCTCTCGTACTGAGGACAGCTCTTCTCAAATTTCCTGCGCCCACGACAGATAGGGACCGAACTGTCTCACGACGTTCTGAACCCAGC
>ENA-OPWD01000035-OPWD01000035.1-human-gut-metagenome-genome-assembly--contig:-NODE-35-length-111597-cov-3.702489_pt1 | contig 111597 bp, 107 predicted proteins | sample MGYA00241502_ERZ501996 | MGnify/ENA primary metagenome ERZ501996 (study PRJEB25962, sample SAMEA2042011) | human gut metagenome | biome: human gut; feature: human-associated habitat; material: faeces... | reverse complement strand
ATAATACAAGGAATTTCTTTATTCATCGCTAAAGCTTCACGGAACCTCTATACTATTTAGATGGTTAAAGTAAAAAAAGATTTACTATTCAGTAAACCCTTCTTCTAAGAATTCTTTTTCCTCATCACCATTGACTGTAGAGAATAAAACTCTAAACAAATATCTTGCACTTGATCCAATAATAAACAATTGAACAGATAAAGCACTGATAAAATTACAACCGTATGTCATTAAATAATTAGGAATAAACCGACTATCAAAGCCATAACCATGATATATCTCTAAAATACTTGCAAGCGCAACTTGACCAACAACAGTAAATACTTGAATCATTAAAACAATAATAATTTCTCGATCTGTTGGTTAAACAACTTTACTTGAAATAAAATAAGCGCATAAAAAGATAATCACAAATTCAATCTACATATTTTTTAACTCAATTAAAAAAGTACTATTGGTAATAGATGATGTTGGAAATACCGTATTGTAAAGTGTCATAATATAAACCATTATTCATGCTGTAGGTAAAAGAATAGCTTAAAATCTTATCTTTGACATTTTTAATTCTTTTTTCATATTTATCCCTAAAATAAATGCCACCTCGCTCTCTGACAGTGGCAAGGTGACATTTAGTATCTGATGGTATTTTATTGATCTTTTTAATCAAAACAAGTAATAATATTTTTCTTGTGCATCTATCACAAATATATAAATATTTCTATTTGTGCTCTATACACGAAAGTTTTTTCTTTAAAGAAATCGTTTGAATGATTTTATAAACAATAATGATAAACAATACAAAACATACAAAACTAAGATAAGTATAACCACCCCAGTAATATTCGTCCGTATTTCTTATTGGATAAATGATCCATTCTAAACAAATAAATAAAACTGTTAAAAAACCTGTTATAAAATAATTAAATATAATTTTATTTTCTATCTTTTCTTTCATCTTCATCACCATTATTTCTTGGGAAATAATTTTATCCATATCCACCATCTACATGTTTCCATTTCCCATTATTATTTCTTATCAATATCCACTGATAATCCTCATAATCACAATTTGAATTTAAGCCTATTTTCCATGCAAAATAATTTGTATGAAAGTTTGTTTTTAAAACAATTGCTTCCTCTCCTTGATATTGTTTTGCATAGCTTGTAAACAAAGCTTTATCATCACCAGCATAATAAATTTCCTTTAAAGTACAGCCTTTCCAATCTTTTGAAAATTCTTTTTTGATAACATCTATTGCTTCTTGAATTTCTTCTTCTGTATAAATATCCGAATAAATCGTTCTTACTTTAATTTCTTTTCTTTGACAACCCACACACATGATAAGTAATAAACAAAGAATAATTTTATAAAACTTTTTAGTAACCATGATCCACTTCCTGCCACTCCCCTTGTTGATTTCTAATAAGAAGCCAAGAAAAATCTTCATAGGTACTGCTTGGATTTAAAGAACCATCTCCACCTGTTTCATCTACATTAAAAGTTGATTTTAAAACAATGGCTTCTTTACCTCCATATTGTTGTGTTATTTCTTTAAAGCGTGCTTCGTTATCTCCGGCATAATAGATTTCTTTTAAAGTACATCCTTTAAAGTTATCATTAAAATGATCAATCACAAGATTTATAGCAGAAGTAATATCATCGTAATCATAAATAGAAGACGGTACTTCCTTTTGAACAATATAATTCTTTTCACGTTTTTCAATACGAACAAGCATATTAATATTTGTTTGAATGACGTATTCATAATTATCATCAACATATGCTTTATAATCACCACCACTATAATGAGAAGGAAGGATAACTTCTGTAAGTGGCAATTGTTGATTCATTAAAATATCTTGGGAATGTTTGATGATTTCTATTGGATCTTTTTCAATTGTTGATGTAATACTATCGGTAAAACCGTATTCTTTAGAAACATATTGGATAATTTTATGATTTTTATCATATGTGACATCCAATCTTAAGGTTGGATTATCTTTATCGTTATTGAAATTAAAATAGTTTTCTTTTTTATCTTCATAGACATAACCATTTTTCATAAGTTCATCTAATACTTCTTGAGGAAGAAGTTCTTTTAATTCTTTAATTGTTTCTGCTTCACTTAAAGTACTAAAGCGTAAGTATTTATTCTTTGATTGGTTTAATTCTGTATTAATTTCTGTACGTTTTGCTTTGCTTTTCTTAACAAACATTTGTCCTTTTTTATTAAAAGTAATTTCTATTTCAAAAAGTTTACTTTCTTTAGATTTATAATTCACTTCTATTCTAAAATAATCTGAAACATCTTTAAAACTTTCTTTATCAAATACATCTTCATCTGGCTTCCAAATAACTTTTAAACCTTTTTTTGTATGATAATACTTTTTATAAAGCTTATAAGAAAGCGTGGTTTCATTTTCATATACTTTATTACCTAATTGTATTTCTAAAGGATAATTTCCTTGAACAATACGTATCGACTCAATTGCATCACTTTCAACATCTACAGTAAAATAACTTGTTGTAAGATAACCATTCAAATAATAATTTCCTTCATAACTTTTTAAATCTAACTGTGATTGTTTAAATTCCACATTTTTAGAGAAATACTTTTCTTCATATTTCTTTTTTAATTGAACTTTATCTGCTATATCAACTCGATCATGAATTAAATAATAATCCATAGGTGTTGATTCCTTGGTAAGCGAAGTATAAGTTTGATTATAAGCAATGACTTCAAAAGTATCTTTATTTATTTGTTTGCTTTGTAAAACACAAACAGATAAAAGAAGACAACAAGAAAGAATCAAAATAGGTTTTAGATAATGATGTTTATAAGATTTTTTTTGATCAAGTAAATGTTCATCAACATGAACATGATCATAATAGTTTTCAAATGATTTATTTTTCATCAGACTCTATCTCCTTCCTTAATTTATTTCTTGCTCGATTAAGCAAAACACGAACATTGTTTTCTTTAATATGTAAGAGTTTTGCCATTTCTTTAGTTGAATATCCTTCATAATAAAATAAATAAAGAACCGCATTATATTTTTTAGGAAGTTTATTTAAATACGGTGTTAAATCAATTTCTTTCTTTTCAAAGATATAAGCTTGTTCATCTATTTCTTCTACCTTATTATTCCAAAATGATTTTAAAGATGTTTTACTACAATTAAGTGTCACTCTAATAAACCATGCTTTTTCATGTTCTAAAGATTCAAAAGTGGGTTTTCCTTTAAGATAACGATACATGACATTTTGAAAGATATCATCCGCTTGATCTTTTTGATGACATTGGCTAAAAGCAAGACGATAAACCAGATCTTTTTCACGTTGAATGACTTCTTCCATATTTAAAACCTCCCTTCATTAGTAATACTTTTTAAAGTAGTTATTTGTTACAAAAATTATAACATTTTTATAAAAAAATACCTTGGTACTACCAAGGTAAATGTTTTATATTTAGTTTTTTATAATTTATATTTTGACTTTGATAATAGTGGACTTGATGATATTCGTTATCAAGAATTTTAATAATATTATGGTTAAGAATAACGATAACAACGATTGCTTTGCCTTTTTTATTACTAATGTAAAATTCGTATTGTTTATCCTGATTATCACGATTAATATAAGAAAAAGTTGGATCAAATGATCGTTCAGTTTTAATGGTTTTGATCTTTTTAAAATCATTAATATTTAAATAATCACAAAGTTGAATGATTTTCTTTTGTGTTAATAAATCTTCCTTTTTAACTATTAATGATGAAGGCTTGCGATAAGCAAAATCAAAGGAGTTTCCTACATAATAATTACTACATAATCTTTGGATTATATTTTGATAATTTCTTTTATAGTCTTGTTGTTTTTGTACATTGTACATTCCTATTAAACAAAGAATAAAAGACAGACAAACAATACAGATGATAGAAATATATTTTCTTTTTTTCTTTCTTTTTTGAATAATATATTCATTGCTTTGAAGAAGTTCTTCATAGTCTAGTTTTAAAATAGACGTTATCTTAGCAAGTAAAGTAATATCCGGATAACCTCTTCCTGTTTCCCATTTACTGATTGTTTTATTACTGACATTTAATAAATCAGCTAATTGACTTTGAGTGTACCCTTTTTTAAGTCGTGCATTTTTAATAGTTTGTGCAAATCTGACGTTATCCATATACCTTCCCTCCTACTTCAACTATACATGAATCAAATTAAAATAGAAAGAAAAGAGCTATCTACTGATTGTAGACATATGAAATGTTTCCTTTTTGGAAACATTTTTAATTTTATGAGTGAATACTTTTATAATGCTCGTTGAGGTGAATAAAATGAAGAAAAAAACGATAAACAGTGAGCTAGTATATCTGTTTGCTATAATCATTTTATCTTTTTCAATAGACTTAATGACTATTGCGAATATGGGATTATCTGCTATAAATGGACCAGCCTATATTTTAAGTAAAAAGATTGACTTACTTACATATGGTCAAGCAGAGTATATTGTTGAAGGAATTGTATTTATTATTTTTTGTGTTTTGATGAAGAAGTTTAAAATTACCTATTTAAGCTCTTTTATTACAGGTATTTTGTATGCTACGATGGCTGATGTTTGGAAAATAATTTTCCCTTTCTTTCAAAATCAATATGAAATATGTTTTCAACTACGAATCATTTATTTTCTTATAGGTTTTATCCTTTCAGCAATAGCCATTGCATTGTTTTATAAGTCTTATTTATATCCACAAATATATGATTTTTTTGTACAAGAAATGTCAAAAAAATATCATCTATCTTTAAAAGTTTTTAAAACTGGATTTGATTGTATTTTCCTTATTTTATCTTTCATTATGTCATTCATGCTGTTTCATGGAATCGTTGGTATTGGTATTGGAACAATGCTTGTTGCTTTATTTAATGGAACCATGATTGATTTTTTTAAAAATTTTTTTGATAAACATTTTGTATGTATTCCAAAGCTTACAAAACTAGCAGAATATTTAAAATTATAAAAAAGCTATAAAGAAATTCTTAGTTAACCTGGATTTCTTTATAGTCTTTTTTATTCAGTAATCATGCCTTTATAGTTCATACCATAAAGTTTTGCAAAACGACTCATTGTATATTCACCAGCCACTAATTGTTCCTTAGTAGGTGCATATCCTTGGAAAACAAAATACATATCTTTTCCTTGAAGTAAGCTTTCATCTACATAACCATAAAAACGATCTAAAACATTACGAATAGCTCCTGACATACTATGCCAATAAAGTGGTGAACCAATAACAATTGTATCTGCTTGTTTCATTTGTTCAATAACTTCATCTAATTGATCATCTTCAAAGTTTTGACCATAACTGTAGATTTTATAATCAACTAGATTTAATGTTTTAAATTCTTGATCTTTTAAGAATTTTTTAGTAAGTCTTACAGTATTTCCATTTTTATTAGGACTTCCATTAATAAATAAAATACTCATTTTTATATCTCCCTATAACTTATATATAATTGTGTTTCATTTCTAATAATTTTATAGTGTTTAATAATATTAATTAATAAATTAATTTGATATTCTTCGATATCACCTATCAAATAAAGTTGTTCATTTGATAATAAGGGTTCAAAAGAATAATCATTAAGTTGTAATAGATTTATGATTTCATCTTTTTGTTTGCTTAGACAAACAATAATTGCTTTTTGCATTTTTTCACCAACTTTATTTATAAAATATATCTAATTTTTCAATTGCTTCTTTTACAACACTTTCTTTGTAATACGTTTGTATATGGGTTGCATCTTTAAGATAATAAAGTTCTTTTTCTTTTGTCGTAATCGCTAGTTCAAAAGCTTGTTCACTCATATAATTTGTATCAGCATGATCTCCAGCCATCATTAATAATGGTTGATCAAGAAGATACATAAATTGAACTGGATCATAAACCATTAAATCCATCAAGTTTCTTTGTAAAAAACATGAGTGACTATTAGGATGAAAATGTGTTTCTACATAATATTCATAACCTTCACGATACATTTCAATTGGTAATTGATGCCCTACTTCTGGTTTCATCTCTGTCATATTCGCATTATAAATCAAAGTATCTTCATTTAATTCTTTTTCTCGAATAGAAGCAACCTCATGAAGTCTTTTTAACACGGTATCAGCTTGACTGTTTTGAAAGCTTTCACGTCTAACCGCTCCCGTATTAAACATAGAGACAGTAGCTATTTTCTTTAAACGTTTATCCATTTGTCCACATGAAAGCATATAGCCTCCACCACCGCAAATACCTAAACCATAGATACGTTGTGAATCAACGCCAGGAAATGAGAAGATAGCATCAATCATCCCTCTAATATCTTCTATGCGATAATAAGGAATATCTTGTTGTCTTGGCATTCCTTCACTTTCACCAAAAAACATGCAATCAGAGACAATTGTAATATATCCTTTTTCAGCAAGTCTTTGTCCATAAAGTCCAGCTGATTGTTCTTTAACTGCTCCATTAGGAATAGCGATAACAACAGCAGGATATCGTTTATCTTTACTATAGTTTTTTGGTGTATAGATATTAGAAGCAATTTTTATGCCATTTAATTGATAAGTAATTGGATGTATTTGAACTTCATTTTCTTTATTTTCAGTTATTGCATTTTCATAAACCAATCCAAAAGGATTAGAAGAAAAGGGAAAAGCTTCCCTTTTATCTAATTGAATCATTAATGACCTCCAAATACTTTAAATTCCATTGTATTTAATTTATCATCAATTGTTTTAACTTCTTCTTGACCTAATTCAACATTACCTGCTTCAAAGTTAGATTGAAGTCTATCAAGTTTTCTTGATCCTGGAATTGGAATAATGAAATCATATTTATTAATCATCCAAGCAAGTGACATTTGTGCATTTGTTGCATGATGTTTTTCACCAATTTGAGAGACAACTTCTAATAATTCATTTGTCTTTTTAATTCCTTCTTCACTGTATTGAGGCATATCAGGTCTAAAGTCTTGTTCACCACTACCGAAAGCTTTTTTAGATTGATAAGCACCTGTAAGAGCTCCATTAGCAAGAGGAGAGAAAGCAACATAAGTGATTCCTAATTCTTTACATACAGGCATTAAATTTTCATGCCATCTAGCCATCATTGAATACCTGTTTTCAATAACAGTTACAGGACATACAGCATGAGCACGTCTTAAGTATTCTTCATTTGTTTCAGAAATACCCCATGCTTTAATTTTTCCTTCTTCAATTAATTCTTTCATCACACCAGCAACAACTTCTGGTTCTACTTTAGGATCAATACGATGTTGATAATAAATGTCAACATAATCTGTTTGTAATTTCTTTAATGATCCTTCTAAGGATTTTCTAATTGTTTCTGGTGAACTATCAAATTCAAGGTGATCACCCATATGTTTAACACCAAATTTAGTACATAAGATAATATCTTTTCTAAATGGTTTAACAGCTTCACCAACAACTTCTTCGTTATAAGCTGTACTTCCATCAGGATTAACTCCTGTATAACATTCAGCTGTATCATAGAAATCATATCCCATATCATGTGCTTTTCTTAAAATTTCTACTGCTTCTTCTTTAGGCGTTGGAAGTCCACTGGCATGAGTTAACCCCATACATCCTAGTCCAATCGCATTAACATACATATCTGTTTTTCCAAGTCTTACTCTTTTCATCTTTCTACTTTCCTTCCTCATAATCACATGAAGCTGATACTTCAGCCCATTTATCTAATTCTGCAATTTTTGCTTCTAAAGTTGATTTAACTGCTGTTACGGCTGCTTTACCTAAAGTTAAAATTTCTGGTAGATCATCATTATGCACAACATCTACAATGACTTTACCAGCTTTATCTGGATCACCTGCTTGTTGATGTTTGTTTTCAAAGTTACCTGGTCTTGATTTACCCACGACTGCTTCATAATCACCAATTTGAGCTTTTGTTCCTTGTAAAGATTCACCATCATAGAATCTTGTTCTAAAAGCTCCTGGTTGAACAACCATTGCTTTAATTCCTAATGGAGCAAGTTCTTTCATTAAACCATTTGTAAGTAATTCTAAGGCTGCTTTACTTGAAGCATAATATCCTGAACCTACAGCGGATCTTGCTGCTGCAATCGAAGTCACATTTAAAATATAGCCTGATTTTTGTTCTCTCATTTTAGGAAGAACGGCTTTAATTAATTCAATTGGTCCAAATAAATTAGTTTGATATAAAGTTTGAACTGCTTCGATTTCTCCTTCTTCTACAGCACTACGATAACCATATCCTGCATTATTAACAAGAACATCAATTGTTCCAAATTTATCGTATGCTTCTTTTACAGCGTTTTTAATACTATCTTGACTACATACATCTAAAGAAACAGCTAAAGCCGTTTCTGGATAAGCTTCTACAATATCCATCACTTTACCTTTATTTCTTGCCGTAACAATTGCTTGATCCCCACTTTCTAAAACAGCTTTCGCAATTCCTTTTCCAATACCACTTGAACATCCTGTAATTAACCATGTTTTCATTTTTTAGTTTCTCCTTTTTACACACATATTTTATTTTTTTATTACTTAAAAGTACAATACCAATAAAGAAATGTGCTATAATTTAAACGCATAGTAGGAGGTCATTATATGATAGAACTTAATCAACTTGAACAACTTATTTATATTGCTGAAAATAAAACAATTTCTAAAGCTGCCAAAGAATTATTAATTTCACAACCAGCCCTTTCACGCTCTATGCAAAGATTAGAAAGTGATTTAGGAGTAGAACTCTTTGATCATTATAAAAATAAAATTGTTCTTAATAAAAATGGTGAATTAGCTGTTAAGCATGCTCAAAAAATCATTAAAAGTATTCAAACAATGATAAATGATGTACAAGATTATGATCAATCATTTCATCGTATTTCTATTGCAACTTGTTCTCCTGCACCCATGTGGGATATTGAACCTTTAATTAAAGAACTTTATCCACAAATAACAATTCAAACAGCCGTTATTAACAAAAAAGATTTACTTACAAAATTAAAAGAAAAAGAGTATCACCTTGTGATTACTCCTGAATATATTGATGATTCTCAATATTTTTGTATTCCTTATGTTGAAGAAGATCTTTTATTATCATTACCATTAAATCATCCTCTTGCAAGTAAAAAAGAAATTAAATTTCATGATTTAGATGGTCAAACCATGCTTCTTTATTCAAATATTGGTTTTTGGCATGATTTACATATGCAAAAAACCCCAAAAACTAAATATCTCTTACAAGAAGAACGCCTTACTTTTAATGAAATTGTCAAAGCATCAACACTTCCTTCTTATACTTCTAATCTTTCTATTAAAAGAGAGGGTAAGATGTCTGATCGTGTAATTCTTCCCATTAATGAAGAAGAAGCCCATGTCACTTATTATGTTGTGATGCTTAAAAAAAATAAGAAAAAATATAAAGATCTCATTGATAAGATTGAGCATTATTATGATTATTAAAAAAGAACAGTGCATTTTTATTTCTTACACTGTTCTTTGCTTTCTATAATAACATCTAACAAATCATTTATATGATTAATTTGTTCATTTGTAATTACTTTTGTTTCAATCGGTTTCAATAATTTACTTATATTTTTAAAATTATATCTAATTTGCGGCATAAGTAAAACTAAGTCATAATTACCTATTACTTTACTACAATCTTCTGTATGAAATGCTTCAACTTCTATGTTCAGCTGCTTTTTTTCAATTTCTTCTTGCAAAACATGACAGATATTTTTTGCTGAAATTGAAAACGAACAAATAATCGCAACTCTATACATCTTTTTCTAAAATATATAATGCATCTCTATTAAAATATGTCATTTTAATAATGCTTGTCTTTCCATTAATTGTTTGAAGTGGTGAAACATATCTTCTTGTTAAATCAATTGCAATTGCTTTATAGTTTGACAAATCTAAATTTAATTCAATGTCAATATTATGTGGAACATATAACACAATTTTATCATCTTTTCTAGCAATTCTAATTTCTGGATTTTCTTTTACAAGTAGTTCTTGTATAGCTTTTAACCCATATAAATCATAAGTTTCAAATATATATTTTATATAACCATAATCCCAAGCACCATCAAAACATAAAGCTTGTTGCCAACATTTAGGAGTCGCAAATCCTTCTCCCAACGAAGCTTCAAATCCTTTATTTGTAGTATGCCAACTATAGATTCCTGCCGCTCCATAAGTAATTCCAGCACTGGCTCCAGAAAGTAAAGACATCCATGCAGCTCTAATGATATCTTCTTTACTCCATCTTCCATACATTTGTCTGGAATATCCCATATCTTCATAACATGGTTCACTATTTATTACTGGTTTACCTTTATATTTATCTGCCATTTCTTCTGCAAGTAAGTAAGGCATTCCTAAGTTTTGAGCATTATGACCACTTTGATAAAAACATAAATCCAAATATGAATAAAGATTATCTGGTATATATGTATATCTTCCTTTTATGTGTGTTGTATATAAACAATTAGGTGCTAATTCTTTTATTTGTTTAGCACATTTAACATAATATTCAATACATTGTTCCGTATTAAAATCAGTATCTCCACTAATAATATAAAGTGGTTCATACTTTGTAAATGTTTCATGAATAATATTTATATAATTGTCAATACAATCTATTGGCATAAGACCTTTTGAATAAAATTGACTTGCCCATGTATCAGGAACAAAATTACACCACATTATAACAAGCGCTAATTCAAAGCCTTTTTCTTTAGCACGTGCGCACATTTTATCTGCATGCTCAAAATAAGATAAATTTAATTTTTTATAATTATATTTTCCATCAATAACTTCAAAAGGTTCATAACATAAATCTGTGGCGGATGCATCCCATTGAGGGAGGATGTTGATTTGTAATGTGTTAAAACCTTGTGATTTACGATAATCTAAATAATAATCCCAATCATTATCTTTAATATTTGTAAATGCAGACCAGCATGTATCTGCTAGGTAGAAAAATGGTTTCCCATTTTTCATTAGAATATTATTTTCTATTGTAAGTGACATAATTTTCCTCCTATTTATTTTCTGTTGTAAATACTATTCTGCGGTAGCTTCTAAACTTTGTTCTTGTTCATATCTTTGTTTATCAGAAACTTTAAAGAATGGATACCAAATTAAACATCCAATGAAAATACATACAACTTGTAAAATTGCAGCTTGCCAACCCCCAGCAAGTAATGGTTTTAAGATAATTGGCATACACCATGGTACTTGTACACCTGTAAATCTTGGTACTAAACCTATGTACATACTGAAATAAGCAACTAATGTTTGTACAACTGGTGTTAGAATAAATGGTATTACCATTAATGGGTTCATAATTAAAGGATAACCAAATACAACTGGTTCATTAATTGTGAATAACCCAGGAATAATACCTAATTTCCCCATTGTCTTATTTTGTTTTGATTTAGCAAATAATAAGATAACGATACATAATGATAAAGTACCTCCTGCACCACCAATTCCACTAAAAGTATCATAGAATGTATTACATAAAATATTTGGTAAGGCTTTACCAGCAGCATATGCTTCTAAGTTAGCTGTTGCCATAGGTAAATATACAGCAGTAATTACACCACTAATAACATTTGATCCATGAATTCCAAAGAACCATAAAAGCATTTGTACTAAAATTAAAACCACTAAAGACCATACACTTCCACCTAAAGAATTTAAAGGTGTCACAATAACTGTATAAACTAACTGTGTAAATGAACCATAAGGAGTAAATGAGAATATTGTAGCCACAACAATGAAAATTAATCCTACTAATATTGCTGGAATTAATGCTGTAAATGTATTAGCAATCATTGGTGGTACACCATCTGGCATTTTAATTTTTAATTTATCAACATTCATAAATGCACAATAGATTCTTGTAGCTATCAATGCAGCAATCATTGCACCGAATAAGCCTTTAGCACCCATAAATTCCATCATCAATCCACTATCTTTTGTTAGTGGTGTAGTAATAAAAAATGCAAAAACTGAAATTAATCCTGCTGGAATTTGATCACATTTAAAACTTCCAGCTAAACGATATCCAATTAAGAATGCTGCATAAATTGATAAACAGCTTGTTGTTACTGTTGATGCAGTTAAGAAATAAGTTTTAACTCCTATTTTTTCAATAAATTGCAAATAAGGATCAAATGGGAATACCCCTAAAAGACATCCAATTGAACCAATAATCAAGATAGGTAATGTCCCCATCAACCCTTTAGAAATAGCATCTAGATAAACATTTGATGCAACCTTAGATGATAGTTCCAAAGCTTTATTAACATATTTGTTATCCATTTTATTTTTCCTTCCATCTCATACATATTCTAGTAGTGTTGCAACTCTCTACAACCAAAAGTATAATGAAAGTGGTTTCATCGGTCAATACTCAAACTAAATTTTTATTTAAATTTTAACTAAATATTTTACTTATTTATTTAGTACTATCACGTTCTATTATTTCAGTACTTACCATTATTTTTAATGTATTTTCATTTTCAGAAAATTTCTCTATCAATCTTTTTACTGCAACTTCCCCTAGATATCTTTTATTTACTCTGACAGTTGTTAATGATGGTGTTGAATAACTTGCAAATGAAATATCATCAAATCCTGTTATTGGGACATTGACATTAAGCTCTTGCATAGCTCTTATAGCCCCCAATGCAATATAATCATTAACTGCAGCGAAGGCATCTGGCATCTCATCTTCTCCCTTTATAAGTTCTACTAAGTAATCCTTAAAATCTCTATAACTATCATCTATCGTTGGTTGAACAAAGGCTTCTAATTCTGGAACTACATTTAATCCATTATCCATCATAGCTTGTAAATAACCCATTTTTCTTTCTTTAAAGTTATTTATTTGATTAATAGAATTAATCAATCCAATTCTTTTATACCCTTTTTTAACTAAATAATTTGTTATTTCATACATCCCATCTCTATTATTAATAGATAAAAAATCACATTTTTGATTTGTATAAGCATTATCGATAATAATATAGGGTATTCTAAAATTTTCAAATCTTTCAACATCTTCTAACTGCATTTCTGTTCCTAAAAGAATTAATCCATCACTTTTTGAAACATCATCAAGTTGTTGTATTTCTCCTATCTGATCACTATCTATATATATAATATTTAATCTATAATCTTGTTTCGTTGCCTCATTTTCTAAACCTCTAATCAATTCAGAAAAAAAAGGTGTGTCTCCAACAACTCGCTCTTTTTTACTATAAATAACAAGTGTCAAAATACCTGTCCTTTTTCCAGTTTTAAAATATCCTAATTTTTCTGCCACTTCTATAATATGATCTCTTTTTTCTTTACTAATAGATCCTTTTCTATTATTAAGTGCATTGCTTACTGTTCCAGGAGAAACTCCTGCTTCTTTTGCAATTTCAGCTACTGTTACTTTTTTCAATATAATCACCTCTTCTTTGATTATATCACAATAAACAAATAACTAAATATTTATTATCTTTATTTACCTTTAAAATAAAAAAAGATATGATATTTTTAAGATTTCACTTTTTAAAAATTATCATATCCATTATTTCCTAATCTAAATCATTTCCATGAGATTCGATTACTTTTTTATACCAATAGAATGAGTCTTTTCTTCTTCTTGATAAATCTCCTGTCCCATCATCGTATTTATCAACATGAACAAAACCATAACGTTTTGCTGTTTCTCCTGTGGAAGCTGATACTAAGTCAACACATCCCCACATTGTATATCCCATTAAATCAACACCATCTTCATTCACTGCGGCGTCCATGGCTTTAATATGATCTCTTAAATAATTGATTCTATATGTGTCATGAATTGAACCATCTTCTTCGATTTTATCAAAAGCACCTAAACCATTTTCTACAACAAATAATGGCATTTGATAACGATCATAGAGTCTGTTTAATGCATTTCTAAGCCCTGTTGAATCAATTTGCCATCCCCAGTCAGATGCACTTAAATAAGGATTTTTTAAACCAAGCGATAAGTTTCCACCACCTGCTCCTTCATAATCTTCTGGATTACATGTCATTGGATAAGTTAATGTATAAGCAAGCATACATCCGATTTTAAAATCAGGGTTGATATGATGACCTAATTTAACAGATTTAGCACTTGCGACAAATTGATAGTGTGCCATATTGATCATAGTTTGTTTATCTTTAGTAAGCACACCACCTTCCATCCATGGTGACATTTCTATACAATTGATTTCATTAAATGTAAGCCAATATTTAACTTTATTTTTATATCTATTAAAAACAACTTCACAATATCTTACATAACAATCAATTGTTCTTCGATCAGCCCATGAATTCCAGGCTTCAGTTAAAGCAAGCGGTGTTTCATAATGGGATAATGTAACTAATGGTTCAATCCCATATTTTAAACATTCATCAAAAACATCATCATAAAATTTTAATCCTTCTTCTAATGGTTGTTCACCTTCCATACCTCCATTAGCAAAGATTCGAGACCAGGCAATCGATAATCTAAAACATTTAAATCCCATTTCAGCCATTAAAGCAATATCTTCTTTATAATGATGATAGAAATCAGTTGCTTCATGATTAGGATATAAACAATCATCAAAACATCCAAAATGATCTACATCTTCATAATCAGCGCCTACAAACATCGGTGCTTTTACTCTTTCACCGGCTTTGTTAATAAAAGTAATACAACGAGGTTCTGTGTGTGTTCCATTTGTGATGACATCATCACTTGATTTTCCACGTCTTCCTACGTTCCATCCACCTTCATATTGATTGTCAGCAGTGGCACCACCCCATAAAAAATCTTTTGGTAAACTCATTTATTTTCCTCATTTTATCTTTATTTACACTATATCATGATTTGTTCAAATGAAACTTATTATTTTCATTTTTTAAAAACTTGAAAATTATGAACAAAATAAAATTCTTCTTAATTCCTTATATTACAAGGTTTTTTATAATGTTCATTATTATTAATTTTGAACATTATACATTATTCATATTAAAAATAATGTTTATTAAAATTATAGATAATTAACAAATACTACAGATAAATAATGTTTATTTTTCAAAAAAATTTGTTTTTTCCCTTAGTGTCTAAAAGAATAGTCCACCATCATGATGGCGGACTATTGAATTATTTATTTGCGTCAAGTAATATTGTAAAATATCTGCCGAATTGCATCCCGCCAAGATTCTGGCACAGTTGTTTCAATATTTTTGGTTGCCCACCATTCTCGGTTCTGATAATTACCGCCAGTCATAGATGACCTTATCCTCTGAACAGACATAACTAACTCATTACCATGCACATCCAACACTCTAACGAATTCACCCAAATCATCGTGGACAACAAGATATTCATTGGTGTCCTTATCCATGTATACGCGTCCAGCTAATGACACCTTTCTACTCACAGCATTTTCATCTTCGATTTCAATTAGTCTCAAATCAAAATCACGAAGCACATGTCCAGAGAACAACCGCTGTAATGGATTAACCGCTCGCGAAACCCCATAAGCACCTGTCTTTCGGCTCACTGTAGTCAACTCATTCAAGACATCGTTATTTTTATCCATAGTCAGCATATTCGAACCATACAACGCAATCTCATTCCGTTGAGACTCTGTCACCTTGCCTTCCAACAACTCAGCACAACCCATAAAAGCAAGCTGCTTCTGAAATGACTCGAACAGTCGCACTTGGCCGAACTTCGGCGAATAATAGAACGTGATTGTACCATTGACCGGATTGACCATGATGTGATTGAAAGAATCGACATCCACAATCAGACCATGAATCGTTCCATAAAACCCAAGACGCTTCAGTTCTCTAGAAATTTGCACTTGCGTATCTCGCAAAGGCTCAAGCACTGCGAGATACTTATTCACGACAATATTGAAATTGTCGTAAATCCACTTGATATTCTTACTCAGTGCAATCTTCTTCGTTTTACCGCCGTTTACGATGGATATTCCGAATTTGTTTAAAACGAAAAAACCATAATATCCTCGCGACTTAATGACATACAGTTTGCCCGTCTCACAACGTTTCCGAATCAACTTTCCTTCACCTATATACTCTCCGATATAATCGTAGAATTGAAGATACTCGTCCGGCGTCGTATCAAAACAGCCATCATCGAAGTCACCATACGGGTTTTTGGCAGAATCCGTCGTAGCACACTTAAATCGAAGTACGCCGTCAAAACCGCCATTCTTGTGATAGCCAACCTGATTGTCTGCATACAGTACCTTATCTTCAGTCCTGATTCGCTCGTTCCTGTGGGTGTGTCCCGTAAAATATACGGCTTCTCTATCGAACTTTCCGAGGCAGCTCTCAACCGGATAATGAGCGGCACAGATGAAACACTTGCCAGCTTCTTGTACATATCGTTTCGTCTCTTCGTACCCTTTTTCAAAAAGGGTGGTCTGCTCGATTTCATACTCTCGATTGCCCATCATCTTGTAGCAACAAACAAGGTTATTCGCGTTGTACTGCTCGTTGTACTTAGCAAATCCAGAACCACCATAAATAACAGCCAAATCATTCTCCACAGCCGAATTCTGCAACACGATGTACCCAAGCGGTTCGAGTGCATTTTGATAAAACTCGACCGCTTCATTAACATCACTAAACCCTCTGTATTCATGATTGCCTAGGACCACCAGCCCCAAAGGCTCGACGGGCTCATATTTGAAATTCCGTAAAGAAGAGGCTTTGTATCTTTGCTGTTTGGTGCACTCGAAATTCAAAATACTATCGCACAGGTGTCTTTCGGACCTTTCGAGTTTCTGTATCTCGTCTTCCAAACTTGCAACTGCTAATATCTTCTTGGTAACGGAGAGAGGCAGATTGCGTCTCTTATAATAATTGCTCGCCAAATAGTGTTCTATCTCCTCGAGACCACCCTTGGGAGAAATGACCTTGCTATAGCTAACATGTTCGTTGATGTCAGACTTCAGGCGTATGGCTTCCGCGTCTTTTCCGGCAATTAATGCTGCAAGTCTGGTTCTACGACACTTTGCTTCTTCATACCAACGTTCCGAAGCCACAATGTCATCTTCGCTTGTAAGAGAACGTTTGAACCGTTTGTACTGCTGATACATATCATTTAGCCTATACTGCCTATAAAAAGCGACTGTCACATCCCTGTTGGAAGATACATCCCCGAGAAACACCTGTATTCCATTAGACCTCGACTGATACAAGGACCTTGCAATAGCCCACACGGTCTTTCGGATGTCGTTGTCGTAATACTTCACATGATGTAGCAGGTGAATATCCGATACATAATCTATTGCAATGCGAGCGCCAGCTCCGTAATATAGCATCGGCTCATACAATTTGCTTTGCTTCATGAGGTCCGCCCCACTAGAAAGAACCATTCCGTTCTCATTCATGAAAACACCTCCTCAAGCTGTCCATTCTCGGCTTTATATCGTCCAGGAACGCTCAGGCTACCTTGACGTGTATCTTCAATGAACTTACGTTTCATTCTAAAGCCCTCCTATAACCATATGTTTATCCATTATATATCTATTGTATCATATTAGCGAATCTCTAAATATCGTAATCGCTACATATATTTTGTTTTGCATGTTGGACATTTCCACCATACTTTTCCTTGATATTCATAAAGTTAAGAAAAGAAGAAAAAAAAGGAATAAGAATTAATTAATTCTTACTCTTTTTTATCGAATAATGTTCATTTTTTTGTTCATTTTACCAAAAAAATTTTTTGGTTTTTATTGCAAAATTAAAAAAGAGATGATGTAATGTTACATTTTAATAGAAGACAAATATTAAGCCATTTTTGTCATATTTATTTAAAAGTTACATTTTAATTATAGATATAGTATTTTTTATTTATTTTTATATCAAGAAAATTACAATTTAATTTTAGACAAAATAAAAAAAACAAAAATATTAGAATATAAAAATTATACTCCTGTTTTTGTTTTTTATTTAAATCTAAATATGTCATGCTGTTATGTATTACTTAAACTTCCATCTAAAGCCACCTGCTTTTTTCTGCTTTCCTCTGCAAACGTTTGATATACATGTTCTATTTATTTTATATTTTTGTGATGCTTCTAAGATGCTTTCATAGGTTTCAACAGTGTCTAAATTGATAACAGCTTTTGCATTTCTATAATAAGAGGCACATTTAGGGCATTTGGAATTCATTCTCGTTCTACTGTCAATTTTTGTAATCCATCTATGATTACAGTGATTACATTTCCAATAAACTTTTTTGTCTGAAGATTTTGTTATCTCCGAAGGAAGTAACTTGTTTTTTTCATAATCCCATTCTTCTAATAAATCATTTCTATTATTATTTTGACACCATGTTTCTAAATCATTAAATCCCGGTAAAACTCTTTTTCCATTGCAATATGGGCACCCACAGTTAGAATTTGTTCTTGTGGAAATAGACATTAAATATTCATGTCCGCACGAACCTAACCACCATACCTTTTTGTTAGAAACAGGTGCGACCATTTCAGGGGTTATTAGCCCATTTTTATTTGGATGCCACTCTTTAGAAATGTCAGGGTATATTTTTGCTAGGCTTTTACTTTTTCGTAAAAAAATATATGAAGAATAAATTTTTGTTGTGTCCTGTTCAACATTTACATTTATATTTTCTTTTCCAAGCAAACTCAATAAATTCTTTATTGTTATTGATAAATCCAAATCTGAACGATTATCTTCTCTAAAAATACATTTACAATTTTCTAAAGTATTTAATCCTTTTTCTCTTATTCGAATTAAAGTTATATTTTTTCTCAAACATAATAAATTCTTTTTTTTGTCTTTATCTGTTTCTTTATGCCACATTACACCATCATATTCAATTGCAACATTTACACTAGGAATAAAAATATCTAATTCCATTCCAATTTCATTTCTATCAGAATTAATCGTATCAGGAAAATATTTCTTTATATAATAGAGCAATGCTTGTTCAGGAAATGAAGTATGATTTTCTTTATCACAAACTGGGCATCCCGAGTGCTGACTTCCACATCTATTTGATGGATATGCTTGATAAGAATGACCAAAAGGACACATCCACCATATTTTTTCATTTTTTCCTATCCCAAGTTCATAAGGCATTTTCTCATTTTTTTTATAATCCCATTCTTCTAATAAATCATTTCTATTATTATTCCTGCACCAAGTCTCAAAATCATTAAATCCCTTTAAAAGTTTTTGATTTGAGCAATATGGACATGTAGAAGATAACTTAGAACTTGTTTTATATGCTATACTTTGCTCAAACATATGCCCTCTCTTACATTTCCACCACACTTTTTTTCCACTCCCAGCCGAAACCTCTGTAGGTGAAATTTTATTCTTTTCATAGTCCCATTCTTTCATTATAGATGGATGGGTTGTTTGTAAATCATTGAACCCAACTAGAATTTTTTTAATAGGTGTTGAACAATATGGACATCCAGAATTTTGATTTCCATTGCGTGAAGAAATACGCATATAATATGAATGTCCGTTTTTACATTTCCACCATACCTTCTTCCCACTTTTCAATATATAGTCAGATGGATTTAAAATATTATTTTTGTAATCCCATTCTTCCAATAAATCATTCCTATTATTATTTTTACACCAAGTTTCAAAATCATTAAATCCCTTTAAAAGTTTTTGATTTGCACAAAACGGACACCCTGTGCCATTACTATTTCTAGAATATACTGTTGCTTGCCATTCGTGCCCACACGCACCTAACCACCAAATTTTTTTATTAGAATTCATTGATATTTTATCACTAGTTAAATTTTTATTTTGTGTTGGATGAAATTCTGATGCGAGTTTAGAATTACCATACATTAAATTTTCTTTCGAAATAGAAGTTTGTTCTAGTCTTTTTTTATATGATATTAATTTTTCTTGGCAGCCACACGAAATTTTTTTGCCATTAATTATACGTTTTTCTTCTATCGAAATTTCTTTTCCGCAAGATAGGCATATACAATTCCAATAATTTTTATTGTCACAGTTTTTATCAAAGCTAATTATTTTTAAATAATTATATGTTTTGCCTACTAAATCTCTAGGTTTGAATTTATTACATGTACATTTGCCAGAAAATTTTTTTAGTTGAGATGCTTGAATATCTCGTTCTATTCCACACAATTTACATCTACAATGCCATACCCTTGTTTTCTGACCAGAAGGGGTAATGCGATTAGGAGCTCGATTCAATACTATAAAATCCCCAAATTCTTTTCCAATTAAGTTTTCTAATCCCGTGCTTTTCTTTCTTGAAGACATACAACCACATGATGTAGTATTACCTGACTTAATATCACTTGCTCTCACATTGCACTCATTTCCACAATCACAAACACAATGCCAAACTATTTTGTGTTGTCCAGATGGCTGAATATAATCCTGACCCCGATATAATATCGTTAAATGGCCTATTTTCTCTCCTGATAAATCTTGAAACTTTGACATTTTATCACCCTCTTGCTTTATTAAATAAAGATATTTTTATTGCTTCCTAATAGCACTGTCAAAAAAATGCTTATCTAGTTCTAATAATTTATTTATTCTTTCTTTTGATATCTTTCCTTCTTTATATCTTTTCTTTTGGGTATCAACCCAAGCACCTAATTTTTCTTCTTCGTATATAAATCTTCGTGGAATATAACTTGTTTTCGTTTCTTTAATATACCTTTTATACTGCTCATATCTTCTATTCCATTCATTTTCTAACAAGTCAAAGACGAAGCCGATTTCGTCTAATTTTTTTATTCTGTCTCGGGATAAACAATTTATCTTTTTTTGTTGTCGTTGTTCTAAACACCATCTTCCAAGAGAAAAACCTTTATAACTGTCTCTTTTAGGAACATTTGTATTACCAAACTCACATTTATATTCACATAGTAATTTATAAGCACTTTCCCACTTTTCATTTTTAACACTACAGTTTGGACAATGCGGATTATCTAAAAAATATTTTGGAGTACGGTCAAATGTATTTCCGCATTTTTTATGTTTGAAAATCATTTTGTGAAAATAATCAACATACTCACCTTCAACTTCATATTCACCATTTGTCATTTCTTTTACTCTGAGTTGAAAAAGTTCTGTTGTCATATTCTTTGGTCTGCATACTCTACAATATGGAGAGTTTATAAATTTTCTATATCTTGCTTTGAAAATATGACCGCATTCTAACGATTGAATAGTTACTGGGGATTCAGACTTGGTATATTGTATTAATTTATATTTTCCACCTTTTTCAATAGTGTCTTTTACATCTTCATATGAAATAATTCGCTCACATTTGCATCGAACTGCCTCATTAATGAAATCTCTTGGTGTGACAGAATAGACATTTCCGCAATTCTTATGTTTGATTTTTATTGGATAACCCATTGATTCAAACTGAGATAAGACTTTATACTCACCATTTCCCAATTTGTCAATCATCATTTCAATTCTTTTTTGATATGGAATTGAATCAATACAACAAGAACATCCCCATCCTACCTTAAATCCATGTTCAGTAATACAAAAAATCCTTCCACACTTATTGTGACTAAACGTTTTTAATATACTGTTTTCTCCTGAGATTAATTCATATTCTTCGTTATCAAAATGATTATATTTGTTATTTAAACTAATAAGTTTTTTTAACACATCAATATTTCCTTTTGATATCATATATAAATCTTTAACGACATCTGTAGTATTCAATGAATACTTATTGTTTAAATCTTTTTTACTTATAAATAGGTTTTTTTGAGATTTGAGACACTTTCTAATTTCTTGAATATTTGTGTCCATATCTGTATTTAACAGCTTATATGCAAAGCTTATCTCATCTGTTGTTAATATAACATCGGTATCTTCAACTTCTTTATAATCATTTGTAATAAAATTTTGAGCATACCCTGCTTTTCCAACATATTTTAAAAGTTTTGTCCCATGTTTAGGGCATGCACATATTCCTCTTAATTGATGTGCTCGATGAAAATAAGGAATGCCAAATAGTTCTTTATCCTCTTTAACACATTCTAAACAAATGTTTATTTCTGTAAAACGATTATTTATAGGTGTATTAATTGCATCACTTTTATAAAAAGCATTAGTAATATACTTTGTTTGTAATTCTTTCGACATCGCAATACTTTCGTAAGAAAACGTTGTTGTTTTCATAAATAATGCCGCAATACCAATATTTAAATTCAAATTATTATATAATACATTAAAACCTTGTTTTAAGTCATATGGAACATCCGCATCCGACTTAAAATTTCCATTCATATAAGCTCGCGTAAAGCTATGCAATGATAAGCAATTTGCTTTTGCTAATCGACACACCCATGAGTATAACAATTCATCTGGATATAGTTGTACAACATTTGGTATTATTCCCATACATTTATTCCTCTTCATTATCGATTTCAAGAAAATCTCGCATTTGTGATACATTCATTACTTTTTGTTTTTTAGTTGTTCTCTCTTTTGGAATACCTTTTTGTAATTGTTCCAAAGTTAATCTACTAATCTCTCTTTCATTTTTTCCTTCATTTATTTTTTTACTTATAACTTTATTAAACGCAGTTTCAATTTGAGAATCAGTAAAGTCATACATCAATTGTATATTAGCAACAACATTTGATAACTGTACAATTATTTCTGATTCTATATCACTACTTTGTAAAATTTCTTTTTCTCGTTGTTCTTGTTTTTCTTTATCAAGGATATCTGCAATTTTTAATTCTGCATTTTGTTTCATATTAAGATATTCTTCATTTATTTCATCATCTTCCAGATTGTTTAAGACATATTGCATATTTGGATAATATTTTTTTGCTACCTTTTTTATGAATTGTGGGGTAATTTTTTCTTTACCCTTTCTTCTAAAATATTCAAAATGAACGCATGTATATATACCTATTAATTGGTCTATTATTCCTTTGGAAAGGTCATAAAAAACATCAATCAATTCACTAGAAATTTGTAAAGGTTCGTCAAACCATTGATATCTTAATAAGTTTTTAAGTAAAAATGCAAAGTATTTTTTACTTTCACAATACGTATGGCCTTTTATCATCATTCCTACTCGTCTTGATGTTCTTAACTCTTTAAACATTTTATTTCTAGCATCTTCTGTACCAACTACTGCAATTGCAACTTTTGTTCTGTTAGATAAGGTCATTAAACTATCAAATGAATTTTCCTTAGTATGTTTAAAATCAATCAATTGAATTTCATCAAAAATTATTATTCCTATTGCAAATTTTTCTATATATTCTTTGATTTTTTCAGCCTTTCTACCTAAATTATTTATTTTGGCAACCTCTTTAGCATAAACAGGGACTATATTTCCTAATGCTTTATCAATTGCGTCTCCAATGCCTTCATAAAGTGCAGAAAAATTACTATTTGCAATACAATTGACAACAAGATAAACAATTTGTGGAAATCTTGAAGATGTATTATCACCATGAATAATAACCTGTGGGTAATGTGCTACAAGTGTTTGGATTGATGAAGATTTTCCACAACCAGAATAGCCAATTAACGAAAAGCCAGCGTTTGTTGCAGCAGCAGAATCACCCGCTAAAATACTATGTGTTTCATTCGATTTATTATCAGAGACATAGTCTAATTTAGTATCCATTGATTCGATTCTTTTTCTTGCTCTATATGAAGTTACAAGAGAATTATAAAAGTTAAATTCTAATTCACTATGAAATGGTAAAGGAAAGCGTAATTCTCGTAGTGTTCCAACAGCAAGCATCTTTTTAAGTGTATCCATGTCCTTAACATCATCATAACGATAATTAGGTAAAGTTCTAGTATATACCCTTGTAATGGATTTTTCGTCTCTAGGAAGAGGTAAAGCCTCAATATAAGGATTACCTCTATCTTCATCAACTAATGCGTGAATATATCTTGCATTTACAATTTTATTATTTTCTAAGTCAAAATCATCATACTGAGAAATTCCATCTAAATCATTTACATATTTATAATTCATAAAATTTCCTCCTAGAATTCATCATTAAAAGCTTCTATTGCATCTTGAAAACTATCATAATCTTCATAATTTTCATTATTCTTTGTAGAAACATCTTCGCTATTCGCAATACTTCTATTTTTACTTTTATCTTCTTGAGAAATGCCGTCATCAGTAGAAACAAATCTTTGTTTAATGTTGTTTTCTTTAGATGTAAGTTGCTTTTGTTCTTCTCTATTTTCTCTCATCTTTGTTTCATCGGAATAATTATCTTTTTTTGAAGAAGAAACAATGCTTTCATTGATGGCATATAAATTAGCACTCAATTGTTCATTATATACTTTTCCATGAGCATCCATTGAGCCTTTTGCTTTTCTAAAATCTTCATACTCTTTATATGTCATACCAGCATAATCTGCATTTCCTGTAATTTGTTGATTTAAAGGGGCATAAATCAATCTATTGCCTCTCTTATAATAAACAGCACCAACATCTCGTTTATCTATTCTTACTTCAAATGGTATTTTCTTTGTTCCAGCTGAAAACATTTCTCTTGCCAACTCTGAGTCATTAAATGGCAAGTACCATAAGTTTTTATAACTTATGCCTCTACGAGAAATTTTTGCTTTTACAGGTGTCATTAAGTCGTATAAATATTGTTCCAAAACAGGAATTGGTCTAGGATACCCGTATTTATTCACTCCATATTGCCATAATTTTGCAGGAATTGGCTCTATTCCATTTTGAATCATTTCTTTTGTTAAGTGATAGTCCTTATCATATTGTTGATTATGAAATAAAACAAAATTAATAATCATTTGTGTGTATTCATAAATTGTTAATGTTGCTTCTTTATGGTGATTAGAGTCATGACGTTTTTCAATCAATCCATAATTTTCCAAATGAACATTTTGTTGAGAATGCATTTGATGAAATGATTGTTCAACAACACCTTTCAACGAACCACTTCCACCAGGAACAATATGTTTTTCTATTCCTAAAGTCACACATATTCTATTAAATTCCTTACTTTTAAAATCGCTTCCTCTATCCACTCTTAATCTTCTTGGAATAAAATTAGAAGGCCAAACATCTGTATTTTCAAATGAAATACCAAATCTTTCTGCATATTGTTTTTTATCGTCTGCTAGATTTAAAAACAAATTTGTTAAACCTAGCATCGAGTTATTATCAAACGCCACAGATACAGCTACAATACATCTTGTGAAAACATCGACCATAAAATAATTAACAGGCCGTCCTATTGTTTTACTATGGTCTAATTCAGAAACTAATGAAACATCTGCTTCTACTGCATCAATTTCTACCATATCACCCGGACCATAAACATCTTTCAAAACATCACTTACTATTAATCTTTTGTTATTTCTTTGCTCTTGGGCACTTGTTTTAATTCTATCAATTTCTTCTTTTGATGTATGTGTATTCACATAATATCTAAATTGACGTATAGTTGGTCTTTCAGATTCCGGCAATAAAACTAACGTTTCTATACCGTTAATAATTTCAACTTTTGAAAAATGTTTTAAATTCATCTTATCATACGCACTTCTTATTGTTTTTTGGCGACCGGATTTGTAATCTTTTAAAGCTTCTTCGTAATACGATTCTATTTCATCATTTTTTATCACACCTGTAGATTCAAAATATTCTGATTTAGCACCAGGCTTTGCTGATAAGTTATAGCTTTTTCCTTTATTACTTCCTAAGTACCTTTTATCTACTAGGGAAATATCCTTAAATCCACTTTGAAAATATTTAATGCAGATTTTCCAAAAATTTGCTTTCTTTACATGATATTTTTCCATAACTTCTTTTAATTCTGGTCTTGAAGTTTTTCCCATCAAACCAATATAAGATGGTCTATATAATTGTAGTATTTCATTCATCATTTGCTTTTTTAGAATTAATTTTTGTTTTGCACTTTCTGGTAGCGTATTAATATCAAAAATTTCTTTCTCATTTGGCTTGATAATTAACAAATTTTCACTTATTAAATCACAAATATCCACTATACTATAAAGAATTAATTCAAATTTTGTAGTATCCATGTTGCACAAAGTACATATCTCATTGGTTAATGAAACGATTCTATACTTTTTTTTGGAATTAACATCTTCAATTATTACACCAATAGATAAATTAACATTCATTTACATTTACCTCCAAAAGTTTTTCTAAAAAATCATTTGTTATTTGTACAGAACTTAAATCAATATTTATTTTTTTAATTGCTATATCATGTTTAATGCGAGAAATGTTATCAAATACTGAGTTATTATCATAAAACTCAACTATTCTACGTATATTATGAACCATTATGGTATTAGCATCGGTTTTAAAAAGGAGAGAATACTTTATATTTTTTAATTTCCAATACATTTTTTCAATGCATAAAATTTCTAAGTCCCTATCATTCAAAGAGTCTCTTGATGTTTTTATTGAATAAGCGTGAAAAGTATTATCCGATTTTGTAACCAAAAAATCTGTTGTCATTATATAATCATTATTTCCAGGATGTTTAACACCTAATTTGTCAGCTATTGCAAGGGTTTCCTCACGATTTAACGGATATTGTTCCCTAATATCAATATTATTATCATCCCATCTAAGAAGGTAATACCAGTACATTTCACCTTGGGAAAGACAATGAACTCCTCTACCAGTTTTCCAGTCCCTTATTACTGTTGTAGTTCCAATACTATTAAACTCACTTGTTGTAATAAAAGGCTTGTAGTTTGCTCCTTCTCCTGTTCCCATTTTTCTTTTAAGCTTATTTTTATTAGATATTTTTTTTGCCATAAAATTTCTCCCAAAAATTAAAATAGAGATAGTTTTTCCTATCTCTATTTTAACATGTCTCCTATTAAAATGTAACTTATATATATTTATAATTGCAAATATCTCCAATTAAAATGTAATGTCTCCAACCAAAATGTCACTTTACAGATGAAAATTTTCATCTCTATAAGTGTAAAACACGTTCCTTGATTTCTTGTGTTCTTCCTTGGTTCCAAAATTGAGTTCCAATATAACCACAAGTACGTCTAGCAACAGACATCATATCTTGGTTTTTATTTCCACAGTTTGGACATACCCAAATAAGTTTACCATTTTCATCTTTTTCGATTTGAATTTCTCCATCATAACCACAAGCCATACAATAATCACTCTTTGTATTTAATTCAGCATACATAATGTTATTGTAGATATGTTTCATAACTGCTAGGACAGCATCAATATTATCTTGCATATCAGGAACTTCTACATAAGAAATAGCTCCCCCTGGTGATAATTTTTGAAATTGAGATTCAAATGTAAGTTTATCAAAGGCATTGATATGTTCTGTTACATGAATATGATAACTGTTTGTAATATAGTTTTTATCTGTAACACCTTTGATTTTTCCAAAACGTTTTTGTAAACATTTTGCGAATTTATAAGTTGTTGATTCAATTGGTGTTCCATAAAGTGAGAAATCAATGTTTTCTTTTTCTTTCCATTTTGCACATGCGTCATTTAAATGTTGCATTACTTCAATCGCAAATGGTGTTGCACTTGGATCTGTATGTGATTTACCTGTCATATATTTAACACATTCATATAATCCAGCATATCCAAGAGAAATTGTTGAATAACCACCATATAATAATTTATCAATTGTTTCACCTTTTTTTAGACGAGCTAAAGCCCCATGTTGCCATAAAATAGGTGCCACATCACTTGGTGTTCCTTTTAAACGTTCATGTCTGCACATTAAAGCTCTATAACATAAATCTAATCTTTCATCAAAGATTTGCCAGAATTTGTTCATATCTCTTTTTGATGAACAAGCCACATCAACTAAGTTGATTGTAACAACTCCTTGATTGAAACGTCCATAGTATTTTGGTTTACCATTTTCATCAATATAAGGTGTTAAGAAAGATCTACATCCCATTGATGGATAACATTGACCATTTCCATTTTGATCAACTTTTAATTCTTTCATGACTTTTTCTGAAATATAGTCAGGAACTAAACGTTTTGCTGAACATCTTGCTGCAAGTTCTGTTAAATAATAATATTGACTATCTGGTTCAATATTGTTTTCTTGTAAAGCATAGATAAGTTTTGGGAATGCTGGTGTAATATAAACACCTTTTTCATTTTTAACACCTTTCATTCTTTGTTTAAGTGTTTCTTCAATGATCATAGCAAGATCATCTCTTAAACGTCCTTCAGGTACTTCATTTAAATACATGAAGACAGTAATAAATGGTGCTTGTCCATTTGTTGTCATTAAAGTAACAACTTGATATTGAATTGTTTGAACCCCTTTAGTAATTTCTTTTTTCAAACGTTCTTCAGCTAACGCATTAATTTTTTCATCGTCTAATTCAATTCCAATAGCTTTAAATTCTTCTTTAACTTCACTTCTAAATTTTTGTCTACTTACATCAACGAATGGTGCTAAATGAGATAAAGTAATACTTTGCCCTCCATATTGAGAACTCGCCACTTGTGCAATAATTTGTGTTGCAACATTACAAGCAGTTGAAAAACTCTTTGGTTTTTCAATCATTGTTTCTGAAATAACTGTTCCATTTTGTAACATATCTTCAAGATTTACTAAATCACAGTTATGCATATGTTGCGAAAAATAATCAGCATCATGGAAATGAATTAATCCTTCATCGTGTGCTTTAACGATATCTTCTGGAAGTAAAATTCTTCTTGTTAAGTCTTTACTGACTTCTCCTGCCATGTAATCTCTTTGTACGCTGTTTACCGTTGGATTTTTATTAGAGTTTTCTTGTTTTACTTCTTCATTGGCACATTCAATCAAACTTAAAATTTGTTCATCTGTTGTATTAGATTGTCTAGCTAAAGCTCTTTGGAAACGATATGTAATATATTTTCTAGCAACAGAAAAGGCATTTAATTTCATTAATTCATCTTCTACGAGGTTTTGAATTTCTTCAACGCTTAATGCTCTTTTGATTTTTTGACATTTATATTTGATATCATTTGTAATATTATCAATGTCTTCTTCTGAAAGTCTGTCTGTTTCAACTACTTCTTTATTAGCCGCAATAATAGCGTTGGTAATTTTCACTTCATCAAAAATTGCTTCTTGCCCATTTCTTTTTATTATTTTCATGCCAAATACCTCCCTTAATTTATTATGTATATGTATTATAACCAATCAAAAAAAAAGATTATACTTTTATGCTCTATTGGCCCATACTTTTTTTTCGAATTATTTTACTTAAAATAATTCGACGTCCAACCCATTCTATCATAAATAACATTGATTTTATAGTTATTTTACGTTTTTCAAAAACAAAAAAAGTCCAATGCTTATTAAACAAAGGACTTTATTAAAAATATATTTATGATTTTTATAAATTTTAAAGAACATACAAGATAATGCATAAAAAATGTAAGATAGAACCAACTAAAATCCATAAATGCCAGATACTATGCATATACTTGATTTTATGTTGTAAGATATAGAAAATAACACCAATCGTATAAGCAAGACCACCTGAAACTAAAAGCCAAATACCGTTCATTCCAACGGCTTGTGGTAAGAGATTGATTTTAAAAATAATACACCATCCCATCACTAAATAACAAATCATTGAAAAGGTTTGATATTTTTTTATATCAATCGCATTTAACGTAATTCCAATAACCGTCATGATCCAAACAACCGCAAATAAAATCCAAGCCCACTTGGCGTCAACTTGTCTTATTGAACAAAGCAATACCGGTGTGTAAGTTCCAGCGATGAGGACAAAGATACTACAGTGATCCATAATTTGGAAAACTTTTTTTGCTTTAAGTTTAGGTGACAAGCCATGGTAGATAGCAGACATCGTATAAAGAAGAATCATAGAAATCCCATAAACAATCCCTGAAAATAAACCATAACCATCATGACAAAAGATAATACATAAAACAAGAGCCACTATCCCCATAGCGCCTCCAACAATATGCGTTACCATATTAAATATTTCTTCACCTTTTGTATAAACAGGTAAAATTCGATCATCTAATTTTGTTCTTTTCATACTTACACCCCTTTTAACTATCTTATGTGGTATTTAATACTATATCTTGTAATTTACACATATAATAACAATCTCCTAACCCTCTGTCAAGTGATGAAATTATTTATTTTCTTGTTTTTATTTTTATTCTATAATAGAGAAGTAAAAAGGAGAAAAATTATGAAAAAAATCGCAAAATTTGAAAAAGTATCATATAATCAATTTAAAAATGATTTCATGGATTCATTTCCTCAATATAATGAAAAAGAAGTAGAAGAAATCTATAATTCTATTCAACTTCCAAAACGTGCTACAAAAGGATCTGCAGGTTATGATTTCTATAGCCCTATTGATTTTGAATTAAACCCAGGACAAACAATTAAAATTCCCACAGGTATTCGTGTACGCATTGACAACGGTTGGGTATTAGGTTTATATCCTCGTAGTGGTTTAGGATTTAAATATCGTTTACAACTTAATAATACAGTAGGTATTATTGATAGTGATTATTATAACAGTGATAATGAGGGTCATATGTTTGTAAAGCTTACAAATGATAGTAATGAAGATAAATCACTTTCTTTAAAAGCTGGACAAGGAATGGTTCAAGGAATTTTCTTTGAATTTGGAATTGTAGAAGATGATGATGTCACTGAAGAAAGAAATGGTGGGTTTGGTTCAACAACAAAATAATTATGTTTATATTGTAAGATGTAGTGATCAGACCCTTTATACTGGTTGGACTAATCATTTAGAAAAACGTATAGAAGCTCATAATGCTGGTAAAGGCGCAAAATATACAAAGGCAAGAAGACCAGTAGAACTTGTTTATTTTGAAACTTTTGAACATAAAAGTGATGCTTTAAAAAGAGAGTATCAAATTAAACAATTAAAAAGATTTGAAAAAGAAAAACTCATACTAAGCAAAAAGAAGATCTAACTCGATCTTCTTTTATGCTTTTTCTTCACTTAATTGATAAATCCCTAACCCAATAATAACAATCAAACATCCTAAAATCTTTGAAATAGAAAACATGTTATATACAAAAGCATCAATCACCATCCCACTGACAAGTTGTCCAATAAAGCTTAATAAAGTAAGGATAACAGGTGATATTCTAGGAACAATAATATTTAAAATCAAGATATTAAAAACCCCTATGATTCCCCCTAAATACATCATCAAATTCGTTTTATCTAAAGAGGTATTTATACTTTGGACACCAACAATCATAAGCACAAGCATTAAAATCAAACTTGTCATAAATCCTGTAAAGTAATTATAAAACGTTCCTTGATATGCTCCCATTTTCTTAGAAAGTAAACCATTAACACTTCTACTTAAAACAATTGTAACTCCTGATAGAATAGAAAATATAATAGAAATCATAATAACATCACTCCTATTCCTAAACAAACAACGACTAATCCTATAATCTTTCCTTTATTTAATTTTCGAATAGATGTCGATAACCATCCTTTATTTTCTAATAATAAAGATGTCATCATTTGTCCTAATAATCCTAGTGCTGTCATTAAAGAAGCACCAATCTTTCCAATTGCAAAGACATTAAAAATAACAGTTAAAACGCCAATACATCCTCCACAATACATATATAAAGGAATTTGTTTTTTAAAACAAATTTTCTTATTTTTGATCTTCATAATGATTAAAAAAGTAACTAAACCAACTAAATGAATGATAACTGTAGACAAGTAGACTCCTGTATAATCTGATAATTGTCCATTAAATACATTCATTGTCGTTACAATAATCCCACATAATGTAGCTAATACAAAATTCATCAAGATCACCTCCAGAAAGAATTATAGTGATTAAACTTGATTATAAATACGACATATGTCATATTTGTAGTGGTGATTTAGATGAATTATTTAAATGAATTAAAAAAATTAGAAATTCTTCACGCTGATAATAATCAATATATTGAAATAATAGAAATAAATAAGGATGATTATTTATTACATCAAGGTGAAAAGCTTAATCATATTTATATTCTTTTAAAAGGAAAGGTCAAAGTAAATCATATCAACGCCAATGGAAATAGTATGTTATGTGGTTTTAATAGTCCCTATTCTATTATTGGGGAGTTAGAATTTATTACTCATTCTTCTATTATTAATAATGTGATTGCTTATGAAGATTGTATATGTGCAACCATTTCTCTTTCTAAATATCATGAAATATTAATAAATGATGTTTTCTTTATGAAAACCATCGCTAAAAATCTTGCCAGTAAGCTTTCTAAATCAAATCAGAATCAGTCTATTTCATTAAATTATCCAGTTGAAAATAGATTAGCGGCTTACTTTATTGTTTCTCATAAAAACTCTATTGTTCAAGATAATTTTGTAGTCGTTGCTGAATTGATAGGTTGTAGTTATCGTCAACTCCAACGTGTTCTTCAATTATTTTTAGATAAGAAATATATAAAGAAAATTAAACGTGGTACTTATCAAATTATTGATTTAAATGCTTTAAATCTATTAGGTGAAGATGTTTATCAGTTTTAAAAACCTTGGCAATGCCAAGGTTTTACTCTAAGGTAATATGTCTTTTTACTTTTTCTTCAGGATAAATATTATTTCTTCTTTTACCTGTCATGTCTAATACTTTTACACGGAAGACTTCTGTCATGGTAGCGACTTTTTCATTGAATTTAAAATCTTCTTCATGATAATGCCTCATTAAGATTTTTAACGCATTAATCTTATTTTCATCTTCAACAAATTCTACAATACCATGTCCAATGACACTTTCATAACCCATTGTGCATGACATTCTTTCATCATACATAATAATATTATGTTCACAATCCATTTCAAAAGTAACTTTATTATTTTTTCTTATTAAATCAAGTTTTGTTCCTTCTTTAGCACTATGGAAATATAGATAAAGTTGTCCTTCTTCTACATTTGTTCCAAAGTTTAAAGGAACGATATAAGGAAATTCATCATCAAATAGTGCTAAACGACAAGTATCACACTTTGCAATAATTTTCATCATTTCATCAAAATCAGTAATTTCTCTATCTTTTCTTCTCATACTATTTTCTCCTAGTCAATAAGATTAAAATGTTTTAATCCTTTTAAAATTCCTTCTTTTTCAACATCATCACAAATATAACATGCATGTTGTTTTACTTCATCACTGCCATTTTCCATCACAATAGGATAACCTACGACATCTAACATTTCAATATCATTATGCCCATCACCAAAAGCCATTAATTCTTCTTTTTGATAACCAAAATGTTTCGAAACAGCTTGAATAGCCGCTGCTTTCCCACCTGTTTTGGGAACAATATCATAAGCATAGTCATGCCATTTTGTGACTTTGACATGTTTGGTATTTTTTATAATTTCTTTTATTCCTTTTTCATCTACATAAGGATCTACTTGGTAAATGTTATCTATATTGATTTGATTACTTATTGGTGGAATCATTGTTGAAATAGATGCTTGAGCATCTATGACTCTTTTATTTACATGAGTAATATACATTTGATTGCTTTCAATAAATAAACAAGGATAATTATTTTCTTTTACAATCTTTACAATTTCTTTTAAATCCTCTTGAGCTATTTTATTATCATAAATAATTTGTGAACCTATTGTACAATAGCCACCATTTAATAAAAGATAGCCATCAAATTCAAACTGTTCAACAAGTTTTAATTCTTCTAGCTCTAACATATGTCTTCCACTGGCTATAAACAATTGAATTCCTTTTTTCCTTACCTGTTTTAATCCTTCAATCACTTCTTTTTTTATAGAAGGTCTTTTCCCTGAAATCAATGTTCCATCAATATCTAAAAATATCGCTTTAATCATTTTTCTACCTCTTCAACATATTCTAATTAATACTATATCATATTACTCTTCCATCTTATCAAATTTTGTTTTCTTAAAATAAATAAAGATCATTACTAAAGAAATCATTGTAGATAATGGGGCTGCAATTCCCATATGGAATAATGTTACGTTTGGTATTTTAGAAAATAATAAAGTTAAAGGAATTCTTCCAACAAAAGCTGCTACTAAACTATGTACCATCGTAAAGACAGTTCTTTCGTAACCATTTAAATACCCATTGATACAAAAGAGAAAACTTGTAAGTAAACAATCAATAGAATACGTTTTTAAATACAAGGCACCATTTTTAATAACATCTTGATTATTGGTAAAAATACGCGTAAGTATTGTTCCATCGATTTCACAAATCGTTGTTACAACAATTGCGAAGGCAAGAGAAATCATGATTGCATATTTTAATGTTTGTTTTGTACGTTTCTATTGTTCTGCTCCTACATTTAAAGCAATAAGAGAAGCTAAAGCACTTCCTAAGGCAATGGCTGGTAACATTAAAAATCCCATTAATTTTTCAACAACACCTAAAGAAGCAGAAGCAATTAAGTCCATTTGATTAGCAATAATCGTAATAATTAAAAATGATATATTAACAAGTACACTTTGTAATCCTAAAGGAAAACCTATTTGCATAATCTTTTGAATATATTTTGAAAAACAAATATCTTCTTTATAAAACGAATATCCTATTCCCTTTTTACATAAATAAACTAATGCAAAGAGAAAAGAGAATCCTTGGGCTGATACTGTCGCAATGGCTGCTCCTTTAGCTCCCATTTGAAAATATCCTACTAAAACAAAATCAACAACAATATTAATCATACATGCAATAAAAACAAATAATAAAGGCGTTTTACTATCCCCTAAACCTCTTAATATACTACTTACTACATTGTATCCTACAATAAAGATAATCCCCGCTGAACAGATACTTAAATAGCTTTTAGTAGCTTCGATAGCTTCTTTTGGTGTATTCATTAAAAGCGTGATCTCGTTATTAAAAGACAACATGACAAAAGTTAAACCCAAGGCAATGATTAAAAATAAAACAATAGCCCCACCAATGATCTTTGATAAATCACGATAAGATTTACTTCCTAGGCATTGTCCTAATAAAACCGTAACTCCTGTAGTCAATCCTAAAACAAGGTTTGTTATTAAAGACATAGTTTGACTTCCTATCGAAACCCCAGAAACATCAAAGGTATGTCCAAATTGTCCTACTACAAACATATCTGCCGACCCATATAATACTGTAGTAAGTTTGAAAACATATAAGGTAAAGCAAATATCATTAATGCTTTAAAAGTCTTTGTTCCATAATTTCCTCATAAAAAAACTGGATAAGGTCTAAACCTTATCCAGCATTGTCTTCAATACCCTCCGGTGCTTCTATATTATCATTTGTATCTTTATTGTCAAGTAATTGAAAAGCTTTTATAACATCTTGATAACGAGAAATAATATAATCATAGTTTTCTTTTTGATGAGGTAAAGTACATCCACTACAATCTTTTATATCTCCTATCATTTTATAATTGCCTTTACAATCTTTTAAAATATACAATGGGCAATAACAAAACAAACAATTAATTTCATCTAATTGATGACAAGGATAATACTCACATTGTTTATGACTAAAGAATTTATAATGATCTGACATAGACTTTATACTCAGTATTTTGAATAACGATTTGATCTTTTAAATCATAAACAACTTGTGACATCACATATTCACCACCATTAATATAGATTTCAAAAACATGATGATCGTAATAAAGTTCAATATCATAATGTCCTTGTAATTTAGGTGAAACAACATCATTACATACTTTATTTTCTTGAATAGAGACTTCTTCTCTATTCAAATGGAGACAATCATCTTGAATATCAATTTTAAAACCACCAAGATTTAAAGAACTGTCCTTATTAAGTGTTGTCTTTAATTGGAATGGTCGGTCAAGTAAAATATCTTGAACTTCTTGATTAAATGAATTTTTTATTTCAGGATAAAGTTTTTGAATAATCTTACCCTCTTTTTCTTTTAAAACTCTTGGCATAATAAACATCCCAATCCATTCTTCTCCTTGAACTGGTTTTCTCATTCTAAGCCAACCAAGTAAAATTCTTTCATTATCTTTTGATAAGAACGTTTGTGGTGCGTAAAAGTCTAAACCATGATCTAAATAAGGCCAATCACCATGCTCTTTAATAGTAAGTGTATCTTCCTCAAAATCAATCGGCATATAGCGAGCATTACTATTTGGTTTTGGTGGTAGATCTGTATTTTCTGGTGAGAAAATCATAAAGAATTGATTATTGATTTTAAAGACATCTGGACATTCCCACATATTTCCAATAGTAGGTTCTTGGTAACTGTTTTTATATTCAAAATGAATTCCATCTTCACTTTCATAGAAAAGAGCTTTTCCACAATAGTCATCTTCATAAGCGATTTTACTACCAATGACCATGGCATATTTTCCATCTTGTTTTTTCCAAACCTTAGGATCTCTGGTATGACGGTAATCGCCAAGATAAGCTTCTTGAATCATTGGAATAATTTGTTTTTTATTTTTAATGTTATCAAAATGGATACCATCATTGCTTACAATAAGTGCTTGTGAAGCTCTTAAATCATCATCACTGTATTGATTATGAACATTGTTTGGATTTTCTTTAGCATATTTAATAGCTGTATAGTAAAGATACAGTTTATCATCGATTTCAATCGCTGACCCTGAAAAACATCCATTTCGATCAAAGTCTTTAGATGGATAAAGTGCGATTGGAAGATGTTCAAAATGAACAAAATCTTTTGTGATAGCATGTCCCCAATGCATTGTTCCCCATTTATTATCATACGGGAAATGTTGGTAAAAAATATGATAGTTTCCTTTATAGTAAATAAGACCATTAGGATCATTGATCCAATGATAAGGTGCTGTAAAATGTAATTTTGGTTTCATAGTTTTCCTCCTTGTTTTAACGTCTTTATTATACAAAAAAAACAATGCTTTCGCATTGTTTAATAGTTACCTTTTAAAATTTCTTTTATCTTTAAAATAACACCATCATTTTCATTACTATCAATTACTTGATAAGCAACCTCTTTAACAGGTGGCATGGCATTAGCCATCGCATAACCATATTTTACAGTTTGTAACATTTCGTAATCATTCATTTGATCACCAAAAGCACCTGCTTCTTCATTAGATATTCCTAACAAATCTAGAAGATGTTGTAAGGAAGTTCCTTTATTAATTGTTTTATAAAAAATATCAAACCAAACATTTCCTGTGGTTACAACTCTAAATTTAGGATCTATCCTTTTCTTGATCACTTCAAGTCTATCTTCAATTTTACCATCAAAGTTAGCAACTGAAAATTTTAATATTTCATCATCTATTTCATCAAATGAATCTACAAAAACAATATTTTTAATAAATAATGTAATAAAATCTTTTCTATCTTCAAACTTCTTTAAAATATAAGCATGCTTTACTCCTGATACAACTAACATACATTCTTCATCTTCTTTTAAAATATTTAATGCATGTTGATAATCATCAGTTTCTAGACAATGTTTATAAATAACATCTCCTCGATAGACAATCTTTGTTCCATTTTCACAAAGATAATAAAGATCATCTTTAATATCATCATTAAATTTACAAACTAATGCTTCATATTGATTGCCTGAAGCAATCACAAATTGAATTCCTTGTTTTAACATTTGTTTATATAAATCATTAAATTCTTCACTATAGGATTTATCATCTCTTAGAAATGTTCCATCCATATCTGTTGCAAGTAACTTCATTTTAAACCTCTACTTATGTATTCTAATGGTGATTACATATTCATCTTCTAAATCTTCTGTTTCTTGTTGAAGTGATGTTCCTGTTTTTTCAATCATTGTGATTGCTTGATTTAAGGTATTTAAAGCAATTTTTACATTTCTTGAAATAGTTTTTTTAACATCTGCTTCGGCTTTTTTCTTTTTAGGTTTTGGTTCTTTTTTGATAAGTCTTTCTGTATCGGCTACCGTTAATTTTTTCTTTAAGACTTCTCTTAAAACCTCTTGTTGTTTTTCTTCATCTAAAGAAAGCATGGCACGCGCATGTCTTTCTGTGATTTGTTTTTGATTTAATGAAAATTGAACATCATCACTTAATTTTAATAATCTTAATTTATTCGCAATCGTTGATTGTTTTTTTCCAACAATTTCTGCAAGTTCTGTTTGATTATAATTATATTCTTTAATTAAAGCTTGATAAGCTTTTGCTTCTTCTAATGGTGAAAGATCTTCTCTTTGAATATTTTCAATGATGGCAAGTGTTTGTGTTTGCTTATCTGTATAATCTTCAATGATACAAGGAACTTGTTTCATATTTAATAAGCGACAAGCACGATATCTTCTTTCACCTGCAATGATTTGATAAACACCATTATTCTTTCTTACAACGATTGGTTGAATTAAACCATTTTCTTTAATAGAAGCAGCAAGTTCATCAATCTTTTCTTCGTTAAAAACCGTTCTTGGTTGATTAACATTAGCTTGTATTTTATTTATGTCTATATTCTTTAATTTATTATTAAACATTATACCCTCCTATAATGGACTCTTTTTTATTTTAGAAAACATTCTTGGATATTTTTTTGGTGTTTCTTTTACTTTTTTAATAATAATATTACTTCTAAAATCATCATGATTTGCAAGTGTAAAATCATGCGTACTTTCAATTTCCCCACCTAATAGTTGAATTCCCTTTGTAGCCTCTTTAACTTCCTCAGATGCTTGTCTTCCTTTTAAAGAAAGGAAATAACCCTCTTTTTTAACAAGAGGTAAACAAAGTTCATCAAGAATATTTAGACGAGCTACCGCTCTTGCCATGACGATATCAACACTTTCTCGATGATCTTTTGCATATTCTTCAGCACGAGCAGCTACTGCCTTACAATTATCTAATTCAAGTTCTTTAAATAAATGATTTAAGAAGGTAATTCTTTTATTTAAGGAATCTACAATTGTAATCTTTAAATTTGGATAAAGTATTTTTAAAGGAACTGAAGGGAAACCAGCACCAGCTCCTACATCAATGAGTGTTTGATCATTGAAATCAAAATCAAAGGCAATTGTAATTGAATCATAGAAATGTTTTAGATAAACATCTTCTTTATCCGTAATTGCAGTAAGATTCATCTTTTCATTCCATTCAACTAAGATTTCATAATATTTTTGAAATTGTTTAAGTTGACGTTCACTTACTTCAATTCCTTTTCCTTTAAGTATATTTTGAAATTCTAATTCATTCATTCTTATTCTCCGTTATATTTTTGTTTTAAATAAATTAATAAAACTGAAATATCTGCAGGATTAATTCCTGATATACGAGAAGCTTGTCCAATAGTAAGTGGTCTAATTTCTGATAATTTTTGTTTTGCTTCTAAAGCCAAGTTTTTAACATCTTCATAATCGATATCCTCTGGAATATGTTTTTCTTCCATTTTGATTTGTTTTTGTGCTTGCCTTTTTGCTTTTTCAATATATCCTGCATATTTAATTAAAATCGTAATTCTTTTTCTTTGTTCATCACTTAATTCAGGTGCATCTATATAAGGTAACATCATATCATAAGTGATTTCTGGTCTTGTAATAAGTTCTTTAGCGGAAACGCCTTCTTTTAGAGGTGAAGAATTATTTTGTTCAAGCATTTCATTGATATCATCTTTTGGGGTAAAACGAATGGTACTTAAGCGTTCGATTTCATCATAGATTCCTTTCATTTTATTTTGATATCTTTGATATTCATTATCTTTAACAAGTCCAATTTTATGACTATAATCATAAAGTCTTTCATCAGCATTATCATGTCTAATTAATAAACGATATTCCGCTCTTGATGTAAGCATACGATAAGGTTCTTTTGTTCCTTTAGTAACAAGATCATCAATCATGACACCAATATAAGCTTCATCTCTTTTTAAGACAAGAGGTGCTTCATGTCTTACTTTAAGTGTTGCATTGATACCTGCCATTAAACCTTGTCCAGCAGCTTCTTCATAACCACTTGTTCCATTGATTTGTCCAGCAGTAAATAAGTTTTTAATGACTTTGGTTTCAAGTGATGGCCATAATTGTAATGGATCAATCGCATCATATTCAATCGCATAAGCATATTTTAAGATTGTACAGTTTTCTAATCCTGGTAAAGTACGAATCATTTGTTCTTGAATATCATGTGGCATAGATGTTGAAAAACCTTGTACATAGATTGAATTCATTTCTTTTGATTCAGGTTCTAAGAAGATTTGATGTTGTGGTTTATCTGAGAATTTAACAACTTTATCTTCAATAGATGGACAATAACGAGGTCCAATTCCTTTAACTAAACCACTATACATTGCACATTTTTCTAGATTATCATGAATGATTTTATGTGTTGTTTCATTTGTATATGTTAAATAACAAGGTGTTTGTTTTTCAATAGGAACATATTCATCAGTAGTAAAACTAAAAGCAAGTTTTGCATTTGTTCCTGGTTGTAATGATGTTTTTGAATAATCAATACTATTAATTTCAACACGTGGTGGTGTTCCAGTTTTTAATCTTTGAATTCTAAAACCATAATCTTTTAATTTTCCAGATAAGAATTTTGATTCTTTTTGTTGATCTGGACCACTGGCATGTTTACTATGTCCAACAAGAATTTCCGCTTTTAAATAAGTTCCTGTAGTTAAAATAACTGTTTTAGATAAATAAGTTGTTCCATCATCAAGAATGACTCCTTTAACTGTTTGATCTTCTATAACTAAATCTTCAACCATACCTTCAATTAAATCGAGGTTTTCTTGTTCTTTAACAACTTTTTGCATATAACGAGGATACGCTTTTTTATCTGCTTGTGCTCTTAAAGAATGTACTCCTGGTCCTTTTGCGGTATTTAACATTTTCATTTGTAAGTAAGTTTTATCCGCTGTTTTAGACATTTGTCCACCAAGAGCATCTATTTCTCTTACAATGATTCCTTTAGCAGGTCCACCAATAGAAGTATTACATGGCATAGATCCAATATTATTTATATTTGATGTGACAAGTAATGTTTTTAATCCCATTCTTGAAGGTGCTAAACTGGCTTCAATTCCAGCATGTCCCCCTCCGACAACTATTACGTCATACATATCACTTACACTCCCTTTCAATTCTTTTCCATTGTACACCAACATTGCTTTTTTGACGAGAAAAAAAGAAGAGTTTCATACGTTTTATCACTCTTTTTTCATAAAAAAACAGGATTATCTCCTGTTTAAAATCCATTGTTTTATTCTTTTATCTTTTCCTTGTTCTAAAATATAATCTATAACATCATTTTTAGATAAAACTTTATTAATGAATGATGGGTCAATTTCATTTAAAAATTCAATAATATCTTTTTTGCATAATTGATTTAAAGCTTTTATTTTCTTGGTATCTTCTTGTTTACGCTTTGCATCTTTTAAAGGATAGCCGATTCCAAAAGGTTCTTCAAATAATTGTTGAAGTGTTACCTTTAAGTTAATTTCACCAGACCATCCATAATTAAGTCCTAATGGTAAAGAAGCTACATTTCCATCATTGATACGTCCAAATAAATAAGCATCTTGTGGAGTTGGTAAATAACCACAAATTAAATTAGGCAAACTATTACAAGCAATCATCATTCCTTGTCCTGAAGAACATCCTGTTACCACAAAATCTACTGCTTGACTTGAAATCAACAAACAAATCTCTAAGGCAATTTCAACATAAGAATAGTTTTCTTCATTTTCAAAACAGCCAAAGTTAATAACTTCTCCATAATCTTTTGTACATTCATATAACATATTATTTTTTTCTATTTGCGATGAAGCTTGGATAACACCTATTTTCATTTAATCACCCCACAAAAAAAGTATACCTCGTTTGAGATATACTTGTCATCTATTTCCAAAAATTCTTGCCACTACCAACAGATACGATTTCAAATTGTGTATTACTAGATGAACCACCTCTAAAGTATTTACCTGCTTCAGTACCATTAAAAATATCAATATGATTTTTCTTAATTGCGCCACCGCGATCAACAACAATACCATACGCTGTTGATTCAATACCTAAGTTGTGATTTGTAATCTTGATAATTGTTCCAAAAGGAATTGATGGATCGGCTGCTAAACAATAATAACTTCCACCATTATAACTCAACTTCGCACTATTACTTCCTTTAACACCTGTTGTTGGTGATAAAGAAATTCCTGAGGATGAAGTTCCATTTCCTCCTGCACAATCGCCACCATAAGTTGTCAGTTTTCCAGTAAAATATGCCCCAGGTTGAACTGTACCATGTGCAATTATTGTATCAGTTTTTTCAGTTACGACTTCACTTGATAACAATTCTTTTTTGACGATTTTACCATTTTCATAAGTGACTTTCACTTTATTATTAATTTGTCCTTGTTGTCCTTGTTGAACAACTTCTGTTGTAAATAAATGTAAACCTGTTGTTTCAATTGTTTGAGAATCTACATATTGTACTTCTTCTACTTCTTCTTCACTAATACGATTAACTTGTAATAAATCTTTGCTTTGTACAATATAAGACATATCTTTATTGACAGTATCTTTATTTCCTAAGGTTACATCTAATTCTTTTAATACATTTTTAACACTATCTTGTCTAACTAAATAATCCTTTGCCTCTTGTGCGCCATCTTGATATTGGATTTCAATTGTTTCTTTGTATCCTTTAATTTCTTGAGTAGCGCCTGCTGTAATCGTTGTTGCCATAACCATTACATAGGCAATCATAATAACTAATACCCCTTTCAGTCGGGGGTCTGCATCTGAAATTATTTGTTTAATTGTTTTCATTAATTTTCCTCCTATTTAATACCAAATATTTTTTTGGCATTAAACGTTGTCTGACTTGCAACGCTTTCTATCTCCATGTTCTTTAGCTTCGCTATTTCCTGGGCAATATACACAACATTTGCAGGCTCATTTAAACTACCACGATATGGATGTGGTGTTAAATAAGGACAGTCGGTTTCAATTAATAAATGCTCTAAACCTATCTTTTCTGCCACATCTTTAGGAACTCTTGCATTTTTAAAAGTAACTGGTCCAGCCAAAGAGATATAAAAACCTAAATCAATAAATCTCTTAGCCATTTCTACCGATCCACTATAGCAATGCATAATTCCTGAATGTCCATTTTTTTTAAGCACTTCATAAGTATCTTCATAAGCATCTCTGCAATGGATAATTATTGGTTTTTGATGTTTTTTAGCAAGATCAACTTGTAGTTGAAAAATTTCTTTTTGTTTATCACTAGGAACATCATCCCAATAATAATCGAGTCCGATTTCACCAAGTGCTACGACTTTTGGTTCGTTTAAGTACTCATCGATGATTTGTAAATCTTGAGTAGTTGTGTTTAAACAGTCATTTGGTCCAATACCTACAGCAGCATAGATAAAGTCATATTCTTTCGCAATTTCGACTGCCTTTTTGGAAGACTCAAGATCATACCCTACAACAACCATCATTTCTACTTGATTGTCTAAAGCATGTTTTATAAATTCATCTCTGTTTTCATATAATTGTTCACTGTTTAAATGACAATGTGTATCAAAGTACATAAATCTCACCCCGGTGAATACTAACAAAATATCATAACTTTGTCAAATTTCTAAAAGATTTCATTCATTCAAAAAATATTTTAGTCCATTTTATCGGTTTTTTTTAATGAACAAAAATATATTCTGTCATATTTTAGGATTTAAACAAATATATGCTTATAAATATGGTATTTTATAAAGGGCTCATTATACTATATGCTTCTTTTTATTATTTATGACAAAAAAAAGAAACCCTTGCGGATTTCTCATATTTTATTATTCAATACTTATTGTAGAAGTGTTTTCAATTTGTTTCATATCTGATTTAGGTACTGATAAACGAAGTACTCCTCCTTCATATTTAGCTTTGATATCTTCTTTTGGGATATCTCCTAAATAGAAGCTTCGTGTCATATTTCCAACATATCTTTCTTGTCGGATATAATGTCCATCTTTGTCTTTTTCATCTTTATCCAAGCCTTTACTTGTTGATATTGTCAAATATCCATTTTCATAGTTGACATTGATATCTTCTTTCTTGAAGCCTGGTAAGTCAACATCTACTTCATAAGTCGTATCAGTTTCCCTGACATCTGTCTTCATCATATTTCTTGCATGTTTTCCATACAATGGATTTTTCTTTCCAAAGAAATTTTCATCGAAATCATTAAAGAAATCATCAAATAAGTTTTCTGTAAATAAGCTAGGCATCATCATAAGTCATTTCCCCTTTCAATATAAATGCTTAGTCATTAGCATCGTTACTTCAAGCGGTGTTAACTCTTGAAACTAGGATCTTTTTAATACCTTTCCTAATTTCTAAATACATTATAGTTCTTACTTTTAGCACTGTCAATAGATAAGTGCTAATTATTTTATGAAGCCTTGATTTTACAGGCTTCATAAAGATTTTTAACTTGCTTTCACACTTGATTTGACCACATTTTTACGACAATAACTTATAGTTTATACCACAACAGGTACGGTTTCTAACAGGTTCATTTTAGACATCTCATTCTCCACATGAGACTTTTCTGCAATATGATTGTTTCCTTACAAACTGGAATTTCATGAATTATCGCTTGCCTTAAACTTGCTGACACAAATCATTTAGTTTCCAATCCACTCAAATAGAATTGATATAACAAATACACCAGAGAAAATATACCAATTAACAAATACGCCACATTTTCTTTTAAAGATACTAGATACGATGAGAATACAACAAAGCCAATAACCTTGATTACCGCTTTAATTTTTCGATTTTCAATCTTATCAATTTTACAACAGATAAAACGTACTCCAATAACCATAGGAGAAAATAAGATTGCAATCAAAATTAATATAATATTTTGCTTATTAAAAATAAGCTTTGATAACTGTTTTTTCTCATTATCCTTGATATCCAAATACTGGTATAGCAATATAAGAGAGGCTTGGTCAGGAACACTTTTTCCCAATTCCCATTTCGAAATTGTCTGTCGCGTAACAAAGACAACATCAGCCAGTTGTTGTTGGGTTAAGCCCTTTTCAATTCTGGCTGATTTAATCAAATCTGATATTTCCATAGTTGTACTCCATTTATTATCTGTTTTTAATAGTGTCGCATAATGCTATTGCTAAACAAGCAACTAAACAAGCAACTATTACAAGAAAACTCATCTGATGTTTAATAACAACGCAAAATAGGCTAATTGCCAATAACATACCAATAAAAGCAATCATACTATACTTGTATATCCTAGGATGTTTTTGGGATAATGCATTCGATATTTTTACAATTACTGCTATCATAGGAATAATTAATACCCCCATAACACCAAATAAAATTCCAGTTGCAACAACACTCATTTTGTTTTTCTTTAATTCCTTCAACATAAAAAGAACCTCCTTTGTTTTTGATACTTTGATATTAAAATAGAATTCTTTTTATGTCACGCAACGCTTGTGAAAACAGGCGCAACGGTAACGATTTTCATTCTGGTCATCGAAAGCAAAATTCCAATTTACAGATTTCTCGTATATATATTTTACCACATAGTTTTTCCAAAACACAGACTTCTCAATCCTTTTCATCTCTGCTATTATACATTCCTTCCTCTAACTCTCTTCACAACACCTGATACGCTGAAGTTCGATGGTTCTCCAGATAATCTCTGCGTAAGAATCCATACTTACCAAGTTGCTCCATCTGCTCACTGGATTTATAAGTGAGATTCGGGATCAGCTATCCATTTATATTTGTATATGTTAATTTCATGTTATTAAAAAAGCAGATTTCTCTGCTTATTGAAGATAATTACGATATTGTTTTGTAAGTTTTGTAAGTCTTAAGGCAATCAGTAGGTTTCCTATACCATTAACAAGGAACAAAATACCAATGACAAAAGATGATGAAATCACTGTACTTGGTGCTAAGAAGAACATCACAAGTCCTGTGAAAATTAAAATAGTTACAATGAAATAATCAAAGGTAATAGATGATGTAATCATCGATTTCATAAACGTATAGGCTTCTAAACAATAGAGTGCACTAATAATAATATATAAACTAAAGATATATGAGAAAAATATTGTCATAAGTGGTATATGGGTTAAAACAAAGATTCATAAGGTACATTTCAAAAAACCACTTAATAACGTATTCTTCATAAAATAAATATCAAGCCAACCATTTAAATAATAAATAAAATCAATAATTCCTGTTGCGGTAATAATAATTCCAGCAATGATGGTAACGACTTCAAAAGATTCTTGAGGATTGATTAAAAATAAAATACCAATCGCAATAGCACTTAAGGCATTGATCCAAATACTCATTTTTACTTTATTTAATGTTTTCATATTTATCACTTCCTACTTATAATATAGTCCTCTTTTATCTATTATAAAATGGACAAAAAAGAGAAAATAACTAAAAAACAGACTTATAATAAAGTCTGTGATGAATTATCGATTAAATGATAGATTTTTTCTACAAATAATTTTAAATCATAATCTCCTTGGCATTCTAACCAATCAATTAAAATACCAATCATTAAGCATTTATAAAAATGTGTCAATGTTTCTTTTTCTTCATTACTTCTTGTTACATAATGAGAAGATTGCTTCATAAACATTTTAACAATATGTAAAGCAACATGATTCGTATATGTAATAAATTCATCTTTTTGAGTTGACGAATAAAGATGTTGGAAAGCTTTTTTATGTTTTATAAATTCTTCTACCAAAGGAGAAAGACACGTCATTGGTGAACCAAATTCATAATTGTTTTGAATGATTTCATCTGCCCATAATTTTACTGTATATTCAGCAAGATTTGGGATATCTTGAAAATGATAATAAAAAGTATTTCTATTTAATGCACAACGTTCAACAATGTTTTGAACTGTTATTTTATTAAAGGTTTTTTCTTCTAATAATTGCCAGAACGCATCAATAATTATTTCTTTTGTTTTCTTCATATCTTTACCTCATTTACCCCATTATAGCAAAAAAAAGGAAATTGTATATGAACAATTTCTTCTTAAAGTAAATGATATTTATGTTCCCATTTACTGTTTACAAAATAATCTGCTGCTTTTTTAGCTTCTTCTAAATCCATAAAAGTATAGTTCCCACATTCTTCTTCCTTCGCTCCTGGAATTTCTTGATTCCATGAAGCAATTTGTGTGTAAACATCTTTTACAATTCCTTTAATTATTTCTAAATCTAAATCTCTTACGATTAAATAAAAGCCTGTCATACAGCCCATTGGTCCAAAATAAATCACTTGATCTTTATAATTTCCATTTCTAAGTAATGTTGCCCCAATATGTTCAATGGTATGTGCTGCTTCTGGTTTTAATGCAGGTTCAACATTTGGTTGTGTCATTCGAATATCGTATGTAATCAAGTCTCCATCTATTCTTGAGACATAAACTCCTTTTGTAAGTTTACGATGATCAACGCTAAAACTTGTTATTCTTTCCATATTTTTATTTTCCCCCAAATTTTATTTTGTAACAGTTTCTTTATTTTATATAGAATTAATATGCTATAAGGATATTCTAATCCTATTTACCTGTCAAGGAAAAAGGGGCATTGCCCCTATACAGTAAATACATAGGGTTGTTTAGATAATTGTGTCATCTTTAAATCAATCCCATAGATTTCTCTAATAACTTCACTTGTAATCACTTCATTTGATTTTCCTTCTACAATTATTCTTCCTTTTTTTATAGCTATAATATTATCTGAATATTGAATTGCTTGATTAATATCATGTAAAACCATAATAATCGTTATTTTATATTTTTGATTTATTTCTTTAAGTAATCTTAAGAGTTCTAATTGATATCTTATATCTAAATACGTTGTCGGTTCATCTAATAAAAGATAAGGTGTTTTTTGGGCTAAAGCCATAGCAATCCAAACACGTTGTTGTTGTCCACCTGATAAGCTTTTTAATGTTCTGTTTTTGTATTCTTTTAAGTTGGTTACTTCTAAAGCCCAATCTATGATTTCATAATCTTCTTGGGATAATTTTTGTGAATAATGGAGGTAAGGTAATCTTCCATAGCCTACAATTGTTTTTACGTCTTGATCACCATTAATTTGTTTTTTTTGGTGAACAACAGCAACCTTTTGTGCAAATTCTTTTATTTTATAATTTTGTATATTTTGTTGATTAATTTCTATAAAGCCTGTTTGTGGTTTATAGATACGACTTAATAACATAAGTAAAGTCGATTTACCACTACCATTCGATCCAATAATTGTCGTTATTTGGTTTTCTTTAAATTCTATATTTAAATTTTCTATAAAAGGGTTTTGATGATAACTAAATGATAGATTTTTAACTTTCATGCATAGAACTCCTTTTTAATAAGATAATAAATAATGGACCACCAATAACAGCCATTAAAATAGCAGGTGTTATTTCATAAGGAGCAATAATGACTCGCCCTAGGGTATCAGCTATTAAAAGAATAAGAGCTCCCAATAAGCCACTTGTCGGTATTAAATAACAATGTTTATTTCCTACAAATAAACGTGAAAGATGTGGAATCAATAAACCAACAAAACTTAAAATGCCTGAAATTGATACAGAAATACTACATAAAAGAACAGCTAATAAAGAAAGAATAAAGCGATAAAAATTAACATTTATTCCTAAAGATAACAATGTACGTCTTCTAATCCTAATAAATCACATGCTTTTGTAAGAAAGCATAAAATAATTAAAATAGGTAAAATATAAACTATCAATAATTGAACATCATTCCAGGTATATAAAATAACAGAACCTACCGATGATGAAATAGATGAAGAAATACTTTCAATAAATGAAATGATTGCTGTTAAGGTATAATGAATTGCAACACCGACAAGAATAATTCTTGTCGTCTTTAAACCTGATTTCCAAGATAAACTATAGATTAAAATAAATGTAAGAAATCCTCCTAAACATGTTAATAGAGGTTTTACCGTATAAAACTCAGGTAAAAATATACCTACTAGTATACTCACTAATTGAGCTCCGGCACTAATACCTATAATTCCTGGATCCGCTAAAGGATTTTTTAAAACAACTTGAAATAATAACCCTGATAAAGCGAGCGCACATCCTACTAACATTATCACAATAACTCGCGGAAAACGTATTTGATAAACACTTGCGACATCTTTGTTGTATTCAATAAATAAACCTTTTAATAATTGAATAAAAGATACTTTGATTGTTCCAGTATTGATAGCAATAAAGAAAACAATTCCTAATAAAATAATTAAACTTACTATAAAGAGATGCGCATGTTTTTTAATTGTTTTCATATAAAATTCCTTCTAGATCTTCAAATCCTTTTTGATAATTAAAATTAGCACTCATGCCAAAATATTCATTATTTAAATCATATACTTTATTATTTTTAACGGCATCAAATTGTTGCCATGTTTCATTATTAGAAAATTCTTGTTGGAAGTATTCTTTTACTTGTTCAGGCATTGCATGAGAAGTTCTTAAAATAAGATCTGGATTTTGTTTTAACATATCTTCTACACTTACGTTCACAAAATCTTTTCCATCACCATCTCCGTAAATATTTGTTCCACCAGCTAATTTAACCAAATCACCAACATAACTCGATTCTGTAGCAACAACATAACTTCCTCCTGGAAGTCTCATTAAAATCAAAACACGTGGACTAACATTATTTTTATATTTTTCTCTAAAAGATGTCATGTAATTTACATATTCATCTATAAGTATTTTTGCTTGTTTTTCTTTATTAAATAATTTTCCTAATTCTTCAATACTTTTATACATTCCTGATAAGTTCTTAAGATTTAAAAAAGTAGAACTAATTTTTAATTTTTCATATTTACTTGCAAGATCACTTTCTAATGAATTAGGACTTAAAATAAGGTCAGGATTTAAATTAGAAATCTTTTCCATATCAGGTGACATGGCATTACCCACTTTTGTTGCTTTTTGATATTTTTTAGGAACAGTATAACTATCACTTTGAGGTATACCAATCACTTGATTTTTCGAAACACCTAATTGATCAAGTATTTCTGTAACTGCAATAGAAGTTGCAACAACAGAAATTTCTTTTGTATTTTGAACTTGTTGGTTTTGGTTTACACATCCTGTTATAAGTGATAGTAAGCAAACAAGTAATAGACTACTTTTTAATTTTTTTAACATAAATGATTCCTCCTAAAATAATCACAATACCAACACTTATAAACAATGGATAATAATTTTTTGTGGTTTTTTCCTCTTTTGTATTTTTCTTTAAATTCTTTGTGGTAAGTTTCAAATTTTTATCTACTTTCCCTTTAGAATTAATTAGATGATTACTTAATCCTATTGCATTAGACATTAAAGATTCTTTCGTAATCGTCCCTACTGTTGTTTCTTCTTTAGATGTTTCTTCTGTTGGATTTGTTTCAATGGATGTGCTTGTTTCTTTTGTTTCCTTTTGGCTTGAAGAATTCGATGTTGACTTATTTTCTTTTTCATTTTGACTAGCAGTGGATGTTGATTCTTGAGGAATCATTTGACTGCTATAAATTCCTGTTCCCGCTATTGCCGAGGAAATATTTGGTTTAATGAAGAATTGTACATCCCTACCCATTGGATTAACATACATGATTGGGCTTATATAAAGATCAAGAGAGCTTACTTGTAGGCGATAATGATTAACTGTATCTCCATTTGCACTACTACTTCCTGTTTTTGTAGCTGAAACAGAACTCATAGAACCACTTGAATTCATTACTTTAAAACGAATATTACTTACATTAGAAGCTAAACCTAAACCCACTGTGATATAGTATTTTCCATTCGTTTGTTCAATCAATAATTGGCTTTCAACAATATTGCTTACCATACTTTCACCTAAAGCAATATTTTCTCCACCATCTTCTGTTTGCCCTGTTAAAGGATTGGTATAACTTGTAGAACGACTTACTAAATAAGCCCCATCACTTAAAGCATGAATAGGCGTCATAAACATAAATAACATCATTAATAAAATATTTATTTGTAATATTTTTTTCATAATTCCTCCATAAAAATATGAGGCATTTTTATGCCTCATGTTTTTTTCTTAAAATAACTCCAATCATAACTGAAGAAATAATCAATAACATTGCCATCATATTAATAGCTGTTTGATCACCGGTTTTAACAACTTTATTTTCATTGGTTTGATTGTTAGTTGTTGTTTGATCCTTAGAATTTGTATTTTCAACTAGATTGTTTTCTTTTTGATTATTTCCTGTATTTGTTTTTAATTTTGTTTGGTTCGAAACATATGTTAAAGTCGTATAATCTACTTTAATTCTTGCACCTAAATCCATATTACCCATCATCGCAACATGTGGATTCATCATGACATTGATATATTCATTTTCATGAGGTAATTCAAAAGACCATAATGTTGGATTTCCTTGTGCATCTTTTTCAATAATTGTAGCACTATGATTTTTATAATCACTAGAACTACTACCAATATAGAATTCTTGTAAGCTGGCTTTAATTGTTCCAAATGTCATTTCTTTAGTAGAGATATACATTGTTGCTTTTCCATCTTTCACAATAATTTTTGCTTTATTATTTAAAGCATCTGCCGCCATTGATTCTTTATCACTTGTTGCATTCCATAAAGCAACATTCACTTCATATGTACCATCTTTACTAAAACGAGTTGTTACTTCTTCCTCTTTTTTATTTTCTTCTTTTATATCATCATTATCATTTTTAGGCGTTTCTGGTGTTGGATTTACTTTTGTAAGACCATCTAATTTTAATTGTAATCTTGCAGTAGAAGCTCTTGAACTTCCACCATAATAAAAATTAACATTTGTCAGTTCTTTGTTTTCATCTAATTTAAATTGAACTTTTGTTGGATGACCATTTTCTTCTTCAATAACAGTTGCTTCTTTATAAGTACCATCTTTAAGTTGATATTCCATTTTATCAACTGAAGCTGTTTGTCCATATATTGTCATTTCTTTTAATTTTAAAGTAATAACAACTTCATTATTTTTAACAGTCACTTGTGCTGAATCTATAGCTTTTGCGGCCATTGATTGATCATCATTATTTTCTTTTAATACATCAACAGGAACATCATAAGTACCATCTTCTAATGTATATTCTTTTTGTAATACTTTCGCATTTTCTAAATCTAATGTTAAAGCTACATTTGTAGGATAATCTTTACCATTCCCCATCAAAGCATTCATAAAATCAACTGTAATTGGTAAAACTGTTGAATTATTTTCATCTAATTGCGTTAACTCAAAAGAAATCTTTTCAGGAACTTCTGTTTCTACTGTTGGTCCATTCATTCCTTTGGTAGACTTTTCTACTTTTGTTGAAAGTGTTGTTCCATTAGAAATAGTTAAAACATTTGCATAATATTCTGATCCCATGTTAATAATCATATTTTGTAACGTAGCAACTGCTTGCATTTTTCCATCTTTATCTACCGTTACTTCTAATGTATCACCAAAAGCATTTGCAAAGGCTTTTTTTACTACTGGCATTGGTGCACTACTTGTTAAACTTTTTATAGGAATTTGATAAGTTCCTACTTTTGATAAATCACTATTTAATGCGTTGACTGCATTTAATGATGTCAGTTGTAATCCTAAAGCCATCATTAAAGCAAGTGCGATCTTTAATAATTTTTTCATTTTGTCCTCCCTTTTAGTTTAGGTTAGCCTCAACTAACTAAAGAGAGTTTAACATTTATATTTATTTTTTCAATTTGTATTTTTGTTTCACTTATGTAACAAAATATTCTTTTTTATTCTCTATTTGTTGAATTTATTAGCTTTTTACGTGTTTCACAAAAGAAACAAAAAAGCCTTCACAATGGAAGACTTTTTAAATTTATATTATTTTTCGAAATCAAATTCTTGGAAAACATCACTTACTGGTAAATTATTTTCAATACTTTCAATTGTTTTAGCAAGTAATGATGCTACTGAAACAACTTTTAATTTATCGAAATGTTTTTCTTTAGGTAAAATAATTGTATCTGTAACAACGACTTCTTTAGCTGCACAGTTTTTCAATCTTTCTACTGCAGGTCCAGAGAATACTGGGTGTGTACAAGCAACGAAAACATTTTTTGCACCTTTTTCAATTAACATATCGATACCTGCAACAATTGTTCCACCTGTATCAATCATATCATCAATCATGATACAGTTTTTACCTTCAACATCACCTAAAACACCCATAATTTCAGCAACGTTAGGTTTTGGTCTTCTTTTATCGATGATTGCTACTGGACAATCTAAAGCAACTGCCATTTTACGAGCACGAGTTGCTCCACCATGGTCTGGAGAAACAACACAAATATCATCTAAGTTTTTATTTTTGAAATAATTACAGATTAATGGTAATGCTTGCATATCATCTACAGGAATATTGAAGAATCCTTGAATTTGTGCAGCATGTAAATCAATTGTTACAACACGATTAACACCAGCTGTTGTTAATAAATCAGCAACAAGTTTTGATGTAATTGGTTGTCTTGGTTTTGCTTTTCTATCTTGTCTAGCATATCCAAAATATGGCATGATTGCTGTAATTTCTCCAGCAGATGCTCTTTTTAAAGCATCGGCTAAAACTAAGATTTCCATTAAGTTTTCAGTAACAGGATTAGATGTTGATTGAACAATGAAGACATCTTTTCCACGTACTGATTCATCAATTTCAACTAAGATTTCTCCGTCAGCAAAATGGTGAACTTTTGATTTTCCCATTTCACATCCTAAATGATCACAAATATCTTGTGCTAATTCTACTGATGATGATAAAGCAAATACTGTAATTTTGTTTTTCATTTTTTCTTTTACCCCTATTTTCCTATTTTATTTCTTTTTTCTTCTAATACTTTACTATAACCTTCTTTGTTCACTTGTCTACTTCTTGCAATTGCAAAAGCATCTTCATGAACTTCATCTGTAATTGTTGATCCAGCTGCAATAAATGCATTTTTACCAACAGTTACAGGTGCAACTAAATTAGAATTGCAGCCAACGAAAACGTTGTCTTCAATTACTGTTTGGAATTTATTTTTGCCATCATAGTTGCTTGTAATAGTACCACAGCCAATATTTACGTTTTCACCAACTGTCGCATCTCCAATATAGCTTAAGTGCGCAGCTTTACTTCCTTTACCAAAAGTTGCTTTTTTCATTTCCACAAAGTTACCCATGTGGACATTTTCTAAGATATGACAATGATTTCTAAGTCTTGCGTATGGTCCAATATCAACACCATTTTCAATGATAGAATCAGCAATAACAGAAAATTTAATTTCTACATTATCTTTGATTTCTACATTATCAAATTCACAATAAGGTCCAATATGACATCCATTACCAATCACTGTTTTACCTTTAATAATACATCCTGGTTCAATTGTTGTATCATGACCAATAATAACATCTCTACCAATATAAGTATTCATCATATCTACAATATTTACACCATCTAATAAATGTTTTTTATTAATACGGTATTGTAATTGTTTTGTTGCTTCTTGCAATTCAAACTTATCATTAATTCCACCGACTTCTGATAAGTCATCAATTTTATAGCCACCAACATTTAAGTTTTGATGATTCATAATTTCAATTACATCTGTAATGTAGTATTCATTTTGCGCATTGTTATTTGTGACAGATTCTAATGCTTTAAATAAAGCAGCATTATCAAAGCAATATTCTCCAACGTTCATTTCAGGAATATTTCTTTGTTCATCTGTGCAGTCTTTATATTCAACAATTCCTTTTACTTGATCATTTTCACGAATGATACGACCAAATTTCTTATCAAGGTCACAATCACATGTCATGACTGTTCCTTTCATTTGATGTTCATTATGATATTGAATAAGACCTTGTAATGTTTCTTTAGTGATTAATGGTGCATCACCATTTAAAACAATGGTAGTTCCTTCTTTATCACCTAAAACATCTTTTGCTTGCATTAAAGCATGTCCAGTTCCTAATTGTTCTTTTTGCATTACAAACTCAACACCATCAACAAGTTTCATAACTTCTTCAGCTTTATGTCCTACAATAACATAAATACCATCTACACCTAAACCTTTTAATTCATCAACAATATGACAAACCATTGGTTTATATAGTACTTCATGTACAACTTTAGGCTTGTCGGATTTCATTCTTGTACCTTTTCCGGCAGCCATTACTACTGCGTAAGTTTTCATTGTCACACCCCTCTACGACGACATTCTAACAAAATATAGCTCATAATTAAAGATGAATAAGACAATTTATTACAAATTCCTTCATCTTTTCAACAAAAAAGAAAATCATATCACAGATTTTCCTCTTTATTTAATATTTTTGATTTTCTAACAAAAAAATAACGTTTTCTAAAGAATTCATATCCTTTATTTAAGATTTCTTGATCTCTTGTAATTCCAAAAACACAAGAACCACTTCCTGACATTAAAGCACCATCAAATCCTAACTCCTTCATTTCTTTTTTGATTTCTTTAATTTGTGGCACCATTTTAATAGATGGTAGTTCTAAAGTATTTTGCAGATTATCAATAACTGTTTGATAATCTTTTTCTTCAATTCCCTTTTTCATTGCTCGACAATCTTGATGAATAACTTTAGATAAATCTAAAGTTGTAAATGCCTTTTTAGTAGAAACACCTTTTTTAGGTTTAACTAACAGTAAATAGGCTTCAAAAGGTTCCTCAATAAAATGAAGTTTTTCCCCAACGCCTTCCACAAAAGCTGTTTTTTCATAAATGCAAAAAGGAATATCAGCACCTATTTCTTTCCCTAAAGCTGCCATTTCTTCATAAGATAAATTCAAATGAAAAAGTTTATTCATCGCTTTGATGACTGCAGCTCCATCAGCACTTCCCCCTGCAAGTCCTGCTTGCGTTGGAATATGTTTGTAAACAAAGATCTTAACTCCTTTTTTGAGACCATATCTTTCTTGCATCAACTTTGCAACTTTATACATGATATTTCTTTGATCTGTTGGAACGATCTTACTATTGGATTCAATTTCAATTCCTTCATCAATCACATTAATATAGATAAGATCATGTAAAGTAATTGGTGCCATGATCATCTCTAAATCATGATACCCATCTTCTCTTTTTCTAACAACATCTAACGCTAAATTTACTTTTGCATATGCTCTTATTTTCATTTGAATCACCTCGGATATAAATTTCTTGCAACCCCTCTGGTATCAATACCACCAACACCCAATTGTTTATAAGAGGTTTTTTCTATAACTTTTTCTAAATCAACGTATTCTTTTATATTTGTACTTGCAATTTGACTTGTAATAATGACCGGATCAAGGGCATGAATATTTTTTCTTGATGGACTTGAAGCAAAATTTGCGCCACTTGCAACTAAGAGTTCATAGTAGGATTGACACGCTCCTGCAAAGATGACCAAAGCATCTTTATCTGGTTGAACAAGACGTGCTTGTTTGATAGCCTCGACAAAATCTAAACTATGCAAGTAATCTTGACTATTTCTTTTTTGTCCATTTTTTTTCAAAGCATCGTGCCCCGTAATAACAAGTAAATGTGGATGATGCTTTTTTAACAGTTCTTGTATATGACTCGCAAATTCTTCTTCTTTAAAATAATATCCATAAGCATGGATACCATACTCTTGATACTTTTTCATACACATTTTTAAATAAGCAGGATCCCCATCTAAATGAAGGACTGTTCCTTTTAAACATTTTTCTTGGGGTAAAGCAACATCTTCTACTTTTCTTATTTCGTGGACAAGTTCTAAATCTTCTTTTTCACTATCCGCTATTAAACGATATTCTATTCCTCTTAAATAATAAATATTATCTTTAATATCAATAATTTCAAAAGAAATATCTTGATGATATTTTTTTCGACAAACAATATCACCGATTTTCATTTTATCACCACTATATCGTATGTTTATAAAATGATTTTGTGAGTGCTTTATAATCTTCTAAAGTAAGCTGTTCACATCTTAGTTTTTGATCGATTTGATTTTCATTTAAAACATCTAAAACATCTTGATAATCATTCTTTAAATTATTATAAATTGTTTTTCTTTTTTGTTTAAACGCACTATTTAATACTTTATATAAATTTAAATCTGCGGGTCGATCAATTGTAATCTTTAAAATAGCACTATCAACATGTGGTGCAGGAATAAAGACATTTTGACTTACAGTAAACATATACTCTATTTTACCCATATCTTGAATCATAAAAGTAAGTGGACTTTTATAATCACTGGTATATTTTAAAGCGACTTCCTTTTGAACCATCACAACAATTTCATCAATGATTTTACATTCGGTTAAAACTTTTTCAATGATTTGAGTTGTAATATAATAAGGTAAATTAGCCACTAAAATAACTTTTTTATATTTTTCTTTTAAAGATTCTAAAGTTGTTAAATCAATTTTCAAGAAATCATCAAAAACAACATCAATATGATCTTCATTTAAAAATTCTTCATAAACACCTTTAAAACGTGTATCAATTTCATAACTTCTAACATAACCTGCATAACGTGCAAGGACTTGAGTTAAAGCCCCAATTCCTGGTCCTACTTCAATAACGGCACATTCTTTATCCACACTTGATGAACAAACAATCTTTTCAACAATACGAGGATCAATTAAAAAGTTTTGTCCATATTTCTTTTTAGGATAAAGATCATATTTTTCTAATATATAGTTTGTTGTACTTTTAGTCGCTATATCCTTCACTTTCTAATTTCTCCTCTATCATTTTCTTTGTAATACCTACCATATTTAATCTTTTAAATAAGGTTTTCGCATTACCATAGCCTAAATGAAAGAAATCATAAACTTTCATTCTTCTTTTTTTATCTCCAATAATATCTAATGATATAAACTCTTGCCAGGTAATACTTTCTGCATGTTTTGAAAATGTCACAACATTTTCAATAGCTTTTTTAACGGCTTCTTTATTAGCTTCCGCGATTCCTAACTTCTTTTTACCGATTGCATCCTTTTTATCAACAAAAGCATGCTTACAGTTATCAACTACTTGATCCACTTGATTTCTTATTTTAAGGCCAGGATAATCTGGATCCGTTAATACAATAACGCCTCTTGTAAGGCTTGCTTCTTTAATAAGTTCTAGCGTTTTATCATTTAAAGCTAAACCATGTGTTTCAATTGTATCCACATCATAAAGCTCTTTTAATAGTTGTGTATCTGTTTTTCCTTCTACGATTACAATTTCTTTAATTCTTTTCATATTATTACCATCTCAAATAAATTGTATGAAACCTTTCATCATCTATATATTTTATTTCTCTATCATTACTTACATCAATTATTTTATACACATCTCCTTGACTTACAAGTCTATTTTTTGCATATTCATAAATTTCACTTGAAAATTGAAAATGACATTCATTTTGTGAAAGATTAATTTTTTGTTTTAAGTCATCAATACGATAATAATCAAAATAATATCCCTCTTTTTTATAATACGTATTATTGCCATTTGTTGTGTCTTCATAAGAATCTTGTATTTGATAATTTTTATTCATTTCTTCACTTGAAAACATTAGATAATCATAATTGATTGTCTCAAATTCATTATTTACTAAATCACCCCATGTCGCATCAACATAGTAATAATCATTGTCATATTTTACCATATTCCATGCATGATAATCATTGTTACCACTAGAAACATCTGACATTCCTGTAAGATAAGTAGCTTCAATTCCTACTTCATGTAGTAAATATTGTAATGCCTTCGCATAACCACTACATACTGTTTTATGATAAATAAGAGAACTGATAATTTCTTGATTATAATCTGCCTCTTCAAGATACTCACATTGTTGGATAAGATATTCATAAATATATTTTATTTTTTCATAATCATCGAGTTCTTTGGTATTATCTTTGATTTGTTGAGTAATGGTATTTAATTGTTTTTGATAATATTTTATTTTTTTGTTACTAAAAGAATATTTAAAGCTAAAATTACCATTTTCCGTAAGAGACCATTCCTCAATATAAAAAAGTTCTGGATGATCTTTCAACACCTTTTCTACAATTGGTGTTACTTTATCCATATCAGTTTGTCCTATTTGTATATCTTTTTCTTGATCATAAGCAATATTATAAATCTTTTGATAAAGTTGTTGTTGTTTTTTTGTTAGATGTTGATAATGATAGTTGTAGCATGTATCGTTTTTAAAATTATTTTCTATCGTTTTAGGTGTTGCGGGTAAACAGCCACAGAGTAGAAATAAAGAAAGACAAGTAATGGCCTTTTTCATTTTAAAAAAAAATCTAGCAATGCTAGATTAATCTTCTCTCAATTTATATTCAAAATAACTTTTACCAACATAGACAACACTACCCGCTAAAAGCATCATTAATAATCCTAAGCACATAATAAACATCCCCTCTTTTATCTATATCATACCCTATTTTAATTGATTATGCAAATCATAAGAAAACTCCTTTTTTCTACAAATAATGTATACGATTCAGTATAAAATATTATTAAAGAAATAAATATTTTTAAACTTGTTCAATGATTCAAAAGAAGGTAAAATTATTATATAGTAGGTGATGTCAAATGAATGCAGATCGATTATTTATGCTAGTTGATACATGCGCTAATTTTGATGAAGTTAAACATGAGTTTCCTGATTTAGATTTTTTAACTTATTTTTATGCTTTATTAGGATATTATCGTATTCCAACAATTCAACTTTATAACAAAACAACAATTGATGAAAATGACTTGAGTAAAATTCTAAATGGAAGTACAACACCTCAAAGAGATGATATTATTCAATTTGGTCTCGCTTTAAATATTGATTTAAAGAAAACAAACTTTATGTTATCTCTTGCTGAGTGTGAAACTCTTTCTTATAAAGAAGGTAGAGATAGTCTTATTATATGTGCTATTAAAAATCATTATTCTATTAATAAAACAAATACGATGTTGTCAACTTGTAATTTAATCAAAATATAAGCAGTGGTTTCACGTGGAACCACTGCTTATTTTATTCTTTATCTAGGTTTTTAAAAGCTGTTGAAAGCATTAATTTAATACGATTTAATTGGTTAACTTCACTCGCACCTGGATCATAATCTACCGCTACGATATTACTTTGAGGATATTTCTTTCTTAAAGCTTTAATAGCCCCTTTACCTGTAACATGATTTGGTAAACATCCAAATGGTTGCATACATACAATATTTGGTGCTCCACTTTCAATAAGTTCAATCATTTCCCCTGTTAAGAACCAACCTTCACCTGTTTGGTTACCGATTGAAACAACTTCTTTCGCTTTATCAGCAAGATGTTCAATGGAAGCTGGTGGATCAAAACGTTTTGATTTTTCTAAAGCTTTGATCATATCTTTTCTTAAGAAATCAACGGCTTTAATAGCAAATTCACATAACTTCGTTGCTTTAGCAGTCGCATTGAAATGTTTTCTTTCAAATGTTGTTGAATAGAAACAATATTGGAAGAAATCAATTAAATCTGGCATAACCGCTTCTCCACCTTCTCTTTCAATAATATCAACAATTTGATTATTAGCAGTTGGATGGAATTTAACAAGGATTTCTCCTACTAAACCAACTCTTGGTTTCTTGATATCCAATAAAGGTAATTCATCAAAATCTTTTACGATTTGATAAACATTTTTCTTAAATTCTTTCATGCTACCTGTTTCAATATTCTTCATACATTTTTTTACCCATGATTGGTAAAGTCTATTGGCACTTCCTTTTTCTTTTTCATATGGTCTTACACGATAAAGAACTCTCATGAATAAATCTCCATACATTGCACCAATAATAACTTTCTTTGCAAGTGGGTAAGTAATTTTAAATCCTGGGTTTGATTCAATACCTTGTAAATTGGCACTAATTACTGGTACTTGTTCTAAACCGGCATCTTTTAAGGCTTTACGGATAAATCCAATATAGTTTGTGGCACGACAACCTCCACCTGTTTGTGAGATGATCAAGGCTGTTTTATTAACATCATATTCACCACTTGTTAAAGCTTCCATCATTTGTCCAGCGACAAGGATACTTGGGTAACATGCATCATTATTAACATATTTTAATCCTGCTTCTGTAGCTCCTTTATCTACTGATGGTAAAACTTTTAAGTTATAACCACTTTCTTGCATTGCCTTTTCAACAAATTGGAAATGGATTGGTGACATTTGTGGACATAGAATTGTCCAACGATCATCTTTCATTTCTTTAGTGAATGGTACTTTCACTGGTTTATATTTTTTAGATAAATCAATTTCTTTATTTTCTTGTTTATCAATTGTTGCTTTTAAAGAACGGATACGGATACGAATAGCACCTAAGTTACTTCCTTCATCAATTTTAATAAGTGTATAAATCTTGTTTCTCGCATTTAAAATTTCTGCAACTTGGTCTGCCGTAACAGCATCTAATCCACAACCAAATGATGTTAATTGAATTAATTGTAAGTTTGGTTGAGATGAAACAAAGGATGCTGCATGGTACATTCTTGAGTGATATGTCCATTGATCCACAACACGTAATTCTTCTAATTCTTTATCTAAGTGACAAACACTGTCTTCTGTTAAAACAGCCATGCCTTCACCAGTAATTAAATCTGCTAATCCATGGTTGATTTCTGGATCGACATGATATGGCCTACCTGATAAAACAACCCCTGTCATATTATTTTCTTTTAAGTAAGAAAGAACTTTTTCTCCTTCTCCTTGGATATCTAATCGACATTGTTGTAATTCTTCATAAGCATGTTCAATTGCTGCTTTTAATTCTTTATCACTAATTCCAAATGATTTAAATTCATCTTTTAGGTTTGTAAACATTGTTTTTCGATTACTTAAATCCATGAATGGATTTCTAAAAATGATTTCATTTGTTTCTAAGTTATCTACGTTATTTCTAATAACTTCCGGATAAGAAGTTACTACTGGACAATTGTAATGATTTCCTTGAGTAATATTTTCTTTTCTTTCATAAGCAACTGAAGGATAGAAAATATATTTAATTCCTTTTTCAATTAAACTTTCAATATGTCCATGTGATAATTTAGCTGGATAACATACACTTTCTGATGGAATCGATTCAATTCCTTTTTCATAGATTTTTTTACTTGAACGTGGTGATAAGACTACTCTAAATTTTAAATCAGTAAATAATGTGTGCCAGAAAGGATAATTTTCATACATATTCAAGACACGAGGAATACCTACTGTTCCACGTTTTGCTTCTTTTGCAGTTAGTGAACGATAATTGAAAACTCTACGATATTTATAATCATATAAGTTTGGTAATTGTTTTGATTTAGGAGGTAAGTTAGCTCCTCTTTCACATCTGTTTCCACTAATATGTTCACTACCATCATTAAATGAAGAAACGGTTAACATACAATGATTCGTACATTTTTGACAATAACGAATTGTACTTTCATAACTAAAAGCATCTATTTGTTCCTTATTAAGTAATGTTGTTCCTTGTCCTTGATATCTTTCTCTTGCAATTAAAGCAATACCAAAAGCACCCATTAATCCAGCAATATCTGGACGAATAGCTTTGATTCCTGTTTCTTGTTCGAATGCTCTTAAAACAGATTCATTATAGAATGTTCCACCTTGTACTAATACAGATTTACCTATACTTTCAGGTGAACGTAATTTAATAACTTTATATAAAGCATTTTTAATAACAGAATAAGCTAAACCTGCAGAAATATCTTCAATCTTTGCCCCTTCTTTTTGTGCTTGTTTTACCTTAGAGTTCATAAATACTGTACAACGTGAACCTAAATCAATTGGTGCTGTTGATTGTAAAGCAAGATTAGCGAAATCAGCAACATTATACCCTAATGATTTTGCAAATGTTTCAATAAATGAGCCACATCCTGATGAACAAGCTTCATTTAATAAAATATCTTGAATAATACCATCTTCGATCTTGATAGCTTTCATATCTTGTCCACCGATGTCTAAGATAAATGAAACATCATCTTTAAAATATTTAGCGGCTGTAAAGTGAGAAATTGTTTCTACTTCACTGACATCCATTTTAAATGCAGATTTAATTAAAGCTTCACCATATCCAGTTGACCCAGCATGAACAAGTTCAACTCCTTTAGGTAAGATTTCATAGATTTCTTTTAAAATCTTACGAACAACTTCAATTGGGTTACCTTCATTAGATGAATAGAATGTATATAATACAGAACCATCTTCATCAACTAATACAGCTTTAGATGTTGTCGAACCAACATCTACACCTAAGAAAGCTTTTCCTTGATATGTATTTAAATCTCTTTTCTTTACTTTTGTACTGTAGTGTCTATTTCTAAATTCAATACGATCTTCTTCTGTTTCAAATAATGGTTTCAAAGTATCTGTTTCATCAGAAATACCATCTTTTAATGAATCTAAAATATATACAAGTTCATCAATTGTTGTTTTATTCACTTTATCTTCTCTAGCAAGTAAACATGCTCCCATAGCTACGAATAATTGTGAGTTTTGAGGAAAGATAACATCTTCATCTTTTAAGTTTAATGAATCAATAAAACGTGCACGTAATTGATCTAAGAAATAAAGAGGTCCACCTAGAAAAGCAACTTTACCACGAATAGGTTTACCACAAGCAAGACCACTAATTGTTTGATTAACAACTGCTTGGAAAATAGAAATAGCGATATCTTCTCTAGCTGCCCCTTCATTGATTAATGGTTGGATATCTGTTTTTGCGAAAACACCACAACGAGAAGCAATTGGATAAATTGTTTCATAGTTTTTAGCAAGTTCATTTAATCCAGCAGCATCTGTTTGTAATAAGGAAGCCATTTGGTCAATAAATGCTCCTGTACCACCTGCACAAGTTCCGTTCATTCTTTGTTCAAGAGTTGATTCAAAATAAGTGATTTTTGCATCTTCTCCACCTAATTCGATTGCAACATCGCATTCAGGAATATATGTTTCTACTGTCTTTGTACAAGCAATCACTTCTTGAACGAATTCTACATTTAAGTGTTTTGATAAAGAAAGCCCACCTGATCCTGTCATAACTACTTTAACTGGTAAGTTTCCATAGTGTTCTTGAACTTCTTTAATTAGACTTTCTATTGCTGGTTTAACATCAGAATAGTGTCTTTGATATTTTGAATAGATACATTGATGTTCTTGATCTTCCACATATAATTTTACTGTTGTTGATCCAACATCAATTCCCATGTAATATAATTTATCCATTTTTTGACTCCTTTACTAAATTAAGTGTCATTTTAGAAATCGTATTTCTAAATTGTTTCACTTCTTTTTCATCAATTCCATCTAACATAATTTTTTCTAATTGAATAACATGATTATCAATCTTTTCTACTGTACTATACGCATGTTCAGTTGCTTTGATTTTTTTCATACGTTTATCATTTTCAACAGGTTCTTTTGTGATATACCCGTTCTTTTCTAAAGAATTTAAAAGACCTGTTGCAGTTGATCTTCTAATATTAAAATATTTTTCTATGTCTTTTTGATAAATTTCTTCATCATTTTCACATAAATAAATAAGAATTAACCCCTGCGGTCCTGATAACATACAATCAATACCATGAATATCATCTAAATAACGTCCCATATATTTAGACAAAACACGTATTTCCATTCCTATTCGATGTTCCATAAATGTCTCCTTTTTTGTTCGGCTGCTAACATTATACGCTTTTGTCACACTATGTCAAACTATTTGAAATTAATTACTAAAACAAAAAAATAGATATTTTCATACCTATTTAAATAATGCACTTCCTACACGAATCATTGTAGAGCCATGATTTAAAGCCTCATGATAATCATTAGACATTCCCATGGATAACTGATCTAATTGATACATTGGGTATTCTTTTTGAAGTCTTTGTAAGAGTTCTTGTGTCATCTTAAAATACTTTTCAGTTTCACTACTTTCAATATGTGGTGCCATCATCATAAGTCCTCTTACTTTCACATGAGGATAATCTTTAAGATTACTAAACACTTCATCAATTTCTTCCACTTCAAAACCGTGTTTACTTTCTTCTTTAGCGATATTTACTTGAATTAAAACAGGCATTTCTAAATCTCTTTTAGCGGCTTGTTTTTCAATTTCTTTTAATAAAGAATAACGATCTACTGCATGAATTAAAGTCACTTTATCAATAATATATTTTACTTTATTTGGTTGAAGTGTTCCAATAAATTGAAACTCACCATTTCCATGATAATTTTCATACTTTTCTAAAAAAGCTTGTACTCTATTTTCTCCAAAACATGTAACTCCTAATTTTTCTAGTTTTTCAATTTCTTTTACATCTACATATTTTGTAGCGGCTACTAATTTTGCAGGCTTTACTTCTTCTAATATTTTCTTTACTGCTTCTTCATTTACAATCATAAAATCTTCCTTTCATGATAAATTTCTTATTTCATTATACTCTATTTTATTGAATAAAAAAGAAAAAACAAGAACTTAATCTTGTTTTAATTTCATTCTTTCAGATTCTTTTTTAAATACCTTAATAAGAATAGGTGCACATATCAAATAAAAACAAAAATTACCTACAGCATGGAATGTATCAAATAACAATCCAGCCATATAATAAACAATATATAAAGATGGTCCACCTAACATTAATTGTTCTAGAGAAACAACAATACCAAAGACATATCCCATAAAAAAGGAAAAGATAGCCATTGGAAATAACTTAGGTTCTTTGCCTATTTTCTTTAAGAAATCCATTAAAAATTGAGTAATTAAACAAATAACAACCCAAGCAAGTATTTGAAAAAACGTCCACGTTCCCATTCCTAAAAACAAATTAGAAACAACAGTCGTTACAACACTTAACTTCACACCAAAAGCTAAACCAAATAACATAACAGAAATAATAATAATTGATGTTACAGGTTTAATATTTGGTAAAGCTTGTAAATAAATACGTGAAGCGATATTAACTGCAGCCAGTATTCCTATTAAACTTATTTCTTTAACTTTGTTTGATTTCATTACTTTAATCCTTTGTATAGTCTGTAGTATAGTACCATTTGATAGTGTCACCATCATTAAGTTTATAGCTGTATGCACCATAATTTGGTTTGACACCATTTACCATATATAACCATCCAGAATTGCCACCATAATCAAATTCATACAATCCACCTATTCCTCTAACATAAGTAGTAGAGCCAAACCCTGAAGTGGAAATACTTACACCTTGCTGTGATGCAAGTGTTTTTAAAGCACTATAAACACTTGTATTTTTTTCTAAACTTAAACTCCCACTCATTAGCGTACTATCAACACCAATAACTTGTACGCTTACAGTAATTTTATTATCATTTTGGTTTTGTGTGGTATTTGATGTAGCTTTATTATTATTTTCCGTTGTTGTATTTGATGATTGATGTGAATTTGATGATTCCTGTGTACTTTCTGTTGATTTTGTTGTAGAATAGGCTGTACTTTGATTTGTACTCTTTGATGTTTCATTCTTTGTTTCTTTTTTTGATGAATCATCTTTTTTTGTTTTATCTTCTTGAGTAGTATTTTCCTCTTTATTTGTACTTTCTTCTTGTTGCGTAGATTCCTTTTGTTGAGTATTTGTATCTTCTTTATTTTCTTGTTTTTCTACTTTATTCTTCTTAGTATTTTTTTCTTTCGTTTCTTTTATTTGAGTAACTTGTGCAGTATTTCTATTTTGATAATTTCCAGAAATTCCATTATAGAAAGAAAATCCTGCTATAAAAACAAAAGAAATTGTAATAAATAATATTACAATTCTTTTTGCTTGATCTAATTTTTTAAACTTATTAATGAGCTCTTTCATATTCTTTCTTTAATACTAAGAATAAACCGGTTGACATCATCGATAAAGAAACATAAACAACAACATTTGTGTCATCTCCTGTTTTTACCGCAGTTGCTTTTTTATCAGTTTGTGCAGGAGTAGTTGTTTGTGTTGGAGTTGTATCTTTTTTAGGTTCAACTGGAGTAGTTGGTTCAGTTTTTGGCTCTTCTTTTACTGGATTAACCATCGCATCATAATCCTTTTGAGCTTTCAAGAATAATGAACCATTTTTATATGTTCCAACACATCTTGTTAAATCTGTTGTTGCTAGTGAATTATACATTACTTCAAAAGTTGGATATGTTGCAATTTCTACACTACCATCTTCTTTTTGGAAATCAATAAGTACTTTAAAAATGTTTGCATCTTGTGTGTCATATTTTCCATTTAAAACACCTTCACGATCGTAAGTTAATAAACCTTCAATGACAGCACCTTGCGTATCTGCATTTGCACCCCAATCACCGTATGATCCATCAGATTGTTTTTTACTTTCTAAAAACTTAATTGCAGATGTAATACTTGCTTGATATTTTTCTTTATTAGCAATTGTTAAGGCTTCAATTCCCCATCCAGTTACATCTTCACTAGTATAAGGTCCTGCATACCAGAATGCACCTTCACTACCTTCAATGTTATTTTGAGTAGATAATTTATCGGCAACGACATCTACTTTAGATGATGAGACAGTTTCTAATGCAAATAATACCCAAATATCATAATTTGTTCCGTTACTACCTTCAATTGATCCATCTTCTTTAACTTTATTTTCAAGAATTTCTACTAAATTGTAATTATTGAAATTTCTTGGATCATTTTTTGTTAAAGCAAGTGTAATAATAGTTTTAGATAAATCACCTAATTTAGCTTCATTATAATTTACTTCTTTAAAAGCATTTAATAGTTCTGAGATATCACATTGATCTTCTACTTCAACGCCTAAAGACTCTGCAGCAAAAACTTCGTCAGGTAATTCAAGTGTTCTACCTTTATAGAAATTAATTGCTCTTTGAACTGCTGTATCAATATTAGCAGTTGGATATGTATTTGCTGCTGATACACCAGATATTGCAGTCATGAAACATAATACTGAAATCATAAGACTACAAATAATTTTTTTCATTTTCATATTCTTTCCCCTTTCAAATTAAATAACTTCTAAATAAAAACTAGACATAGTTGTCCTAGTTCATCTAGAAGAACTACTTTATACTCCGTAAAGTGTATCCTTAGATATAGGCAAGTATTCCGACTCTGTTTCTTTGTTTAAGCGTCTTCCCAGTTTCCCAGTGACTTTATGCTTATCCTCCACATTACGGCGGCGGGACCGTCCAGGTTTTACACCTGATTCCTTTTTAATTTAAATATAAAATATTCAAAACCTATAAATATTATTCAATTTTACTTTGTACTTGGTTATTATATTATAGATGTTAAAAAAAATATAGATGAAATAAAAAAAATCGCATGAAATCATGCGATTTTAGATTATCTGATTGTTGTACCTACTGGTAATTCTCCTGCATCTACAACACCTAATACTTTTTTATCTCCACCAGCAAGAACCATACCTTGAGATTCTACACCCCTTAATTTAGCTGGTTTTAAGTTAGTTACAACAATTACTTTTTTACCAACAAATTCTTCTGGTTTATAGACATCAGCAATACCACTAACAATTTGTCTTGGTGTTTCTTCACCTACATCAATTTGACTTACTAATAACTTATCAGCATTTGGATGTTTTTCACATTTAATAACTTTTCCAACTTTTAATTCAATTTTAGAGAAATCATCAATTGTAATTTCTTGTTTAGCTTTTGTTTCTTGTTTTTCTTTAACTGCCTTAATTGATGCTTTTTGTTTTGCTTCAATAACTTCTACTTTTTTAGCAATTTCTTTTGGATCTAATCTAGCAAATAACATTTCTGGTTTTTCAACAACTTTTGTACCACTTGCATATTTACCAAATTCTTTTAAACTTTCAAAATCACGTTGATCTGTATTGATTTGATCTAATATTTTTGTAGCTGTTGAAGGCATATATGGATATAACATAACAGCAGAGAAACGAATTGATTCAATTAAGTTATATAATACTGTAGCTAAACGATCTTTTTTAGTTTCATCTTTAGCTAATACCCATGGCATTGTTTCATCAATATATTTATTTGTTCTTCTTAATAAGTTAAAGATTTCATCTAATGCATTTGATGCTTTCAATTCATCCATTTTAGCGATAGCTTTACCTGGCATTGCAAGAGCTAAATCTTTTAATTCTTGATCTACATCTTCACATATATTTTTGTTTTCTACAATACCATCAAAGTATTTATTAGACATTGCAATTGTTCTATTAACTAAGTTTCCTAAAACATTGGCAAGATCACTATTAATTCTTTCTACTAATAAATCCCATGTGATACTTCCATCATTATCATAAGGAATTTCATGTAATACGAAATATCTTACTGCATCTACACCAAAGATATCTACTAAATCATCTGCGTAAATAACATTTCCTTTTGATTTAGACATTTTGCTTTCACCTTGTAATAACCAAGGATGTCCAAATACTTGTTTTGGTAATGGAATATCTAAAGCCATTAACATAATTGGCCAATAGATAGTATGGAATCTAACAATATCTTTTCCAATTAAATGTAAATCAGCAGGCCAGAATTTTTTATATAACTCACCATGATTTCCATCCGCATCATATCCTAAACCTGTAATATAGTTTGTTAAAGCATCAATCCATACATAAACAACATGTTTAGGATCAAAATCAACTGGGATAGACCATTTAAATGATGTTCTAGATACACATAAATCTTGTAATCCTGGTTTTAAGAAGTTATTCATCATTTCATTTTTTCTTGAAACTGGTTGAATAAATTCAGGATGATCTTCGATATGTTTAATTAAACGATCTTGATATTTAGATAATTTAAAGAAGTATGCTTCTTCTTTAGCATCATGAACATCTCCCCCACAGTCAGGACATTTACCATCTACTAATTGTGATTCAGTAAAGAATGATTCACATGCTGTACAATATTTACCTTCATAATGACCTAAGTAAATATCACCTTTGTCATATAATTTTTTAAAGATTTTTTGTACTTGTTTTTCATGGTATTCATCTGTCGTTCTCATGAATCGGTCATAGGATGTATCCATCATATCCCAAATATTTTTTACAACGCCAGCAACTTGATCAACGTATTGTTTTGGTTCAATTCCAGCTTCTTTTGCTTTAATTTCAATTTTTTGACCATGTTCATCTGTTCCTGTTTGGAAACGTACATTATAGCCTTCTTGTCTTTTAAATCTTGCAATTGCATCAGCTAAAATAATTTCATAAGTATTACCAATATGAGGTTTACCTGATGTATAAGTAATTGCAGTTGTAAGATAATAATCTTTTTCGTTTTTCATCTTTTAATCTCCTTTACAAAATAAAAAAACGCCCTATAAAAGGACGAATAATCGCGGTACCACCTTTTTTACACATTGCTGTGTCACTCAAAACTTTAACGCAGTTAACGATTATTTCTAACTATTCGAAATAACTACTCCTGGACCATCCCTTAAAGTTCAATATACTGATTTTCACCATCCATCAGCTCTCTAAATATCTTCCTTTAACATCTTCCAATCTTCGTATTTTTGTATCCTTAATAACTTTATCAAACCCTTAATCTATTGTCAATGTGTTTCAAGAAAAAGAAAATGTTTCACGTGAAACAAAAATAGTATAGCCGAAACTATACTATCTATATTCACTATGACCTTTATATTTTATTAAATCAGATACAGTCACAAATTGATAACCTTCTTTACTTAATTGATCCAGAGCCATTTCCAAACCAGCTATCGAGTTTTCGTGAATATCATGAATTAAAATAATATTACCATCACCACTTTTTACTTTTGCATCAGCAATAATATTATTACATACTGTTTGTGCACCATCTGGTTTCTTACTATATCTCCAGTCTTCAGTATCTCCATCCCATAATATCATGTTCAAGCCATAAGAATGAAAAGCATTTTTTACATTATCATTTTTAGCTCCATAAGGAGGTCTTATCAATGTTGGTTCAGTTCCTGAAGCTTTAAAACATGCTTCTTGCGTTCTACTAATTTCAGCATCAAGTGTTACAGGATCCAATTTTGTAAGTTGTGCATGACTGTATGTATGACTTGCAAGTTCATGTCCTCTTTCATAAACTTCTTTTACAATATTTGGATAAATTTCCATATTTCTTCCTAATTCAAAGAATGTTGCTCTTCCATTATACTTTTCAAAAGCAGCCATTGCTCTTTCTGTTAAGGTTTTATGTGGTCCGTCATCTAATGTAATTGCAACCATTTTCTTTTTAGGATCCACTTTCATTAATTTTGGTGCTTTTACATCTAATGGTGCATTTGATGGAATATTTTTATTTGCTAATTTAATATAGTCTTTATTTTGTTCATAATTAACAACAATTTTATTTTTTAATTTTTGATCACTGTAATAAGTAAATGATTTTTTACCAACTTCTATCGATGTAGAATCTTTGTTAAATTCACCTATTCCCATAGAATTTAATAAATCACCATATTTGCCACGCAAACAATCTTTTAAGGTAAGCAACTGATTTGTTTTACAATCATATGTCATTATGTATTTTAATTGATCTGTTTTCTTTTTATTTTCGCTTACCCTTTTATAATCTAATTTGACCACAATATATTGTTTATAGATTTTCTTACAAGAGTAATCTAAATATAGTATATCTTTTTGGTCTTTTTTCTTTCTTTGTGATTTTAAATAATTATTATTTGATTCTTTTATAATTTTATTTAAGTTCTTTTCTTTTACCTTTGGATAATAAAATGATACATAAAAGTGATCATTTTCTTTTTCATAATGTTCTACGATACCGTATTGTTTAGTGTTCTCATCATAAGAATTATATTCCTTATATTTTCTTTCACCATTAAAAAATAACACAAATAAACCTATTATAATTACAATCACAACCACAATTGCAATAAATATAGGTACTTTTGATTCTCTTTCATAATAATTTCTTCTTCTATTCATATTCCTGCCCTCCACTATCCTTACTATATCATATTTTAATATTTATTAATATGTTTCACGTGAAACAAAAAATACCATTATTTTGAATGGTATTCTTGATAAACACTATTTTTATTTAACCCTCTTTGTTTTGCTACTTCCTTAATAGCATCTTTTGTAGACATTCCTTTTTCAATATACATATCTACATCTTCTTTGATTGTTGTTGTAAATACAATCTCTTCTTGTATTTCATTAGAACCCTCTACAACAACAACCATTTCCCCTTTAAGTTCATCTACAATAGAAAGAACTTCAGAAATTTGTCCTCTAATAATTTCTTCATGCTTTTTTGTGATTTCTCTACATAAAGCAATATTTCTATCACCTAAGATATCTAACATCAAAGAAAGCGTTTTTTTAATTCGATGTGGTGATTCATAAAAAACGACTGTTTCTTTATATTTTTTTAAATCTTGTAGTTCCTTTTTCTTTTTCTTATCTAAGTGATCTAAAAAACCATAAAATAAGAATGGCTGTGGAGCTATCCCAGAAACGACTAATGCATCTAAACATGCATTACATCCAGAAATAGGTACAACATTAATATCTTTTGAAATTGCTTCTTTTACAAGTTCATATCCAGGATCAGAGATTGCTGGATAACCAGCATCGCTTACTAAAGCAATATCATTTCCTTCTTCTAATAAACTTATTAATTTAGGGATAGATTGTTTTATATTATGTTCATGATGTGAAATTAGTTTTGTTGAAATATTAAAATGATTAAGTAATTTAACTGTATTACGTGTATCTTCGGCAGCAATATAGTTTACTTCATTCAATATATTAATAGAACGATATGTCATTTCATCTAAATTTCCAATTGGTGTTGCTACTAAATATAAAGTTGGCTGATTATTTTCAAAACTCTTTTGTCTATTCATCTATTTTCTCTCCAAACATCTTTCTTACTTCATTACTATAACTTCCATCATCATTATGAGCATATAGAGGTGATTCAATTTTAATACCTTTTTTTCCTTTATACATACCTTCTACTAATAAAACATGTGACTCTCTATTCATTTTAGGATATACAAAGCGTATACGTTTTGGTTCAATATCATATTTTTGCATTAAATTTAAAATATCAATCATACGATCAGGGCGATGAACGATTGCAAATCGTCCTTTATTGTCTAATAGATATGCTGCAGAAGAAATAATTCCTTCTAAATCTATTTTTACTTCATGACGAGCAATTGTTAAATATTCATTTTCATTAAGATTACTATCCTCTCCTACTTTAAAGAATGGAGGATTACAAACAATCAATTGTGCTTTTGGGAGATTTTTAACAACTTCTTTAATATCACCATGAATTATTTCTATTTGTTCCTCTAAATCATTCATTTGAATGTTTCTTTTTGCAAGTTCAACTGCCTCTTCTTGAATTTCAATACCTGTAATTTTTTTAGGTGTTCGTTTAGAAAGAAGTAAAGGAATTGCAGCATTATTTGTACCAAAATCTACTATGTTTCTTACATCTTTATTAATTGTACAAAATTGAGATAATAAAACAGTATCCAAAGAAAAGTTAAACATATCTTTTCTTTGGATAATCTTTAAATCATTATGTGCTAATAAATAATTAACGACTTCTTTGTTTTCCATTTTTCTTACCTGCATGATTAGATTTATCGAATTTTATTTCATCTAATCTTACAAATACAATTCCATTTTTATTCTCAATTTTTACTAAATCATTAATGACATTTAATCCTGTAACTTTTGCATCTGCCCCTTGATAGATAACATGTGATCCTATTTTAGGAAATCTTTCTTTTTCAATTGAATAAACTTCATCTTCGTATTTTAAGCAACAAAGTAATCTTCCACAAGCACCTGAAATTTTATCAATATTAATGGCAAGCATTTGATTTTTAGCCATGTTAATTGAAACACCATTAAATTCTCCTAATAAAGTAGAACAACATAATGGAAGTCCACATGTCCCTATTCCACCAATAACTTTTGCTTTATCTCTTGGTCCGATTTGCCTTAATTCTATTCTGCATTTAAATACAACAGCGAGTTCTTTTAACAACTCTCTAAAATCAACACGATCATCAGAAGTATACATGAAAATAATTTTTGCTTTATCTAGAGTGTATTCACAATTTGTAAGTTGCATATTTACATCATAGCGCGAAACGATTTCTTTACATGTTACCAATGCTTGTTTAGCATCATAAAGATTTTTTTGATAATTTTCTAAATCTTTTTTAGATGCTTTTCTTAAAATTTTTTTTAATTCTGTATCTAAATTAAATTCTTCTATACTTTTTAACTCTTGTGAAATTTCACCAAGTTCTAATCCTCTTGCTGTTTCTACTACAACAAAATCTCCTTTTTCTAAGTGATGATTTGTAGAGAAATAATATACTTTCCCAGCACTCTTAAATTTAACACTCGCTAGTTTTAATTCTTCCATATTAATCCCTTCCTGTTATTCTATACATCATACTATCCATCAATAATGGAATATTAACATTTGTATCAAGTAAATACAATGTTTCTAGTAATATTTCAATTTTCTTTATGATATCATCATTATTATAGTGTAATGAGTTAAAAAAATCCACATGCTCACAATAGACAGGCGTTTCATTATGTTTCACGTGAAACATATCTTTGAGCCCAAGAATAATTAAATTAATAAACAAACGTATATCTTGTTTATCTTTATAATCCTTTAACATATGAATTTGTGTGTTTATAATAAGATTTTCTTTATATAAAAATAAATCCTCTATAAAATTAACTGCTTGTAATGTTATATTATCAAACTTATCTAAATCCATTTCTTTTAATTCTTCATCAGTTTTTATAAATTGAGATAGCAACGATGCCTTTTCTTTTTCATAACCCTTTTCAATAAGAGAATTCTTTATTGTTTCTTTATTATCTGGTTTTAATTCTAAAACTTGGCATCTTGAAATGATTGTAGGTAAAATCTTATTAATATTTTTTGAAGTAAATATTGCATATATTCCTTCTTCTGGTTCTTCTAAGATTTTAAGCAATGAATTGATTGCTTCTTTTGAAGAATTCTCAATATTTCTTATAATATATATTTTTGCTTTACCTTCCAATGAAGACTTCTTAAATGTTTCTTGAATGTGTTCAATATGTTTTTTCTTGATACTTTCCTCTTGTCCATTGTATTCAATGATATCTGCATATTGATGATTCATAATTTTTTGACAATCAATACATTTTTCACAGGCAGTTGTTTCATCACAAATAAGTGACATTGTCAGATAGTTTAATGGCTGTTCAACGTGTTGCCCTACTAATAAAAAAGCATGTGGGATTTTATTGGATTGAAATTCGTTTTCAATGATGCGTAAAAATAACGGTTGATTTTTTTTTAAGTATTCTTTGATCATAATATTTTTTCTATTTCCTTCATCGCATCACTTACAACGTGATCAACACCTTGATCTGCATTGATTTTAACGATTCTATCTTTGTACTGTTCACAAATTTCCATATATCCTTCATAAACATTTTTATGAAAATCATTTTTTTCTAAATCTAATCGATTCGTTTCTCTTTGATTAACTTTAATTCTTTCTAAACCTTTTTGATAATCAATATCAAAGAATAATGTTTTATCAGGCATAACATCATTGATTGCGAATAAATTCATTTCATAAACTTCTTTAATTCCTAGATGACGAGCAACACCTTGATAAGCAAGTGAACTATCAACAAAACGATCACAAATCACAATCATTCCTTTTTTTAAAGCTGGAATAACTTTTTCAACAAGATGTTGCCTTCTTGCTGCAGCATAGAGTAAAGCTTCAGTTTTAGCATCCATACTTGTATTCTTTTTATCTAAAATGACATTTCTGATTTGTTCAGCAATTTCAACGCCACCAGGTTCCCTTGTAAGTAACACTTGATATCCTTTTTCTTCTAACATTTTAACAATTCTATTTGAAACAGTAGTTTTTCCACTGCCTTCTGGTCCTTCTAATGTAATAAATTTACCTTTCAATTTACTTCCCCTCTTTCTTTCCTATTATATCTTATTTTTTAGAAAAAGACCTTATAAATAAGGTCTAAATTTTCTTTCTTCCTTCTAATGATTTTAATAAGGTTAATTCATCAGCATAATCTATATTACTTCCAATAGGTAATCCATTAGCAATACGTGATGTTTCAATATTTCTTTTTGCTAAAAGCTTGGCAAGAAATAAAGCAGTTGTTTCTCCTTCTCTAGTAGGATTAGTTGCAAGAATAACTTCTTTGACACCATCTAATCTTTCAAATAAAGAAGAAATATTTAAATCATCAACTGTCGTTCCGTCAATCATTGAAATTGTTCCATGTAAAACATGATACAACCCATGATATTCTCTTACCTTTTCCATCGCAAAAACATCTTTTGGTGATTCAACAACACAAATTACCGATTGATCTCTGGTTTCATCTTGACATATTTCACAATAATCACCTTCACAAATATGTCCACACTTTTTACAATAATGAATATTATCTTGAAAATTCATTAAAGTATGTGCAAATTCTTGAACATATTCTTTATCCATTGATAATACATAATATGCTAATCTTTCTGCTGACTTACCACCAATACCTGGTAGTCTTTTAAAGCATTCAACTAAATCTAAAAATGATTTTGGATAATTCATACAGCTCTCCTATTCTTCAAACTCAACAATATCACCAAACATATCAATCGCATATTGTTGGGCATCTGTTAATTCTACAACCGGTTCTTTGTATTCTGCAATATGATGTAATTGAATTGGTTGTGGTTTCGGTAACTTCTTTTCTCTATTCAATTGAATAAATTGATTTCTCATTTCAGGCCATTTTGATTCTAATACAGCAATAAAATCATATTCTGAACCTAATACTTCTTTTAAGAAGTTTTTTAATGGATAATAATTTTCTGTTAAGTTGATATTATTTACTTCTGGTTGATATTTCAACGTTACAATAAATGCCTTTTCCCCTGCCGCAACAGGTTTTGCTTCAAATAACATATTGGCATATTTAGCCGTATTTAAATTATAACAGTATCTTTTAATAACTGGCCATTTATCTTGAATATCAGTAAGCACTGTTCTTTTGGCTTGAACAAGAATATTTAAAATATCATTGAAATCTACTTCAATATTAGTCGCTATATGTTGTTGTACTGGTTCTTCATGAACTTCTTCTGTTGGTTCTTGAATTGGTTCTTCTTGTACTGTTTCAATCGGTTCTTCTTTTATTGTTTCAACAGGTTGTTTTACTTCTTCTTCAACAGTTTTTTCCTCTTTAACTTCTTCAATAATTGGTGGTTGAAATGATAAAACAGGTTCTTCTTTAATAACTTCTTGTACCGATTCAACGATTTTTTCTTGAGCTTGTGGTTTAACTGTTTCTACAACGACTTCTTTTTTATTTTCTTCTTTTACTTGATTACATATTTTTAATAAAGCAAGTTCAAAGTATGTTGAAGAATCAACCGATTGACCATAATGACCACTTGCATCCATGAAGATATCAATCATTTCAAAAGCTTCTTCTACTAAAATATATGGAATGATTTGTTGGATATCTGATTTATGTAAAACAAATAATAAAGATAAATCTTCTGTATTTTTATATATAACAATATCTTTTAAAACATCTATTAAATCTTGTGTGAGTTTCTTTAAATCAATACTTGTACTTAACATATGATCTAATGTTTTTAAAACACCTTTCATATCTTTAGTAAGTAATAATTTAATTAACCGTATTTTTTCATCATTTGATAACAAACCATAAACTTTATTAATATTTTCTACTGTTAAATGACGATCATAAGCAAGACATTGCTCTAAAATACTTAAAGCATCTCGCATTCCCCCGTCTGCAAGTTTTGAAATAATTGCTAGAGCTTCTTCTTCATAGTCAACTTTTTCCTCTTCTAAAACATATTTCAAACGTGTAATAATATCATTTTCATCCACTCTTTGGAAATCAAAGCGTTGACAACGAGAAATAATCGTAGGAAGTATTTTATGAGGTTCTGTTGTTGCAAGAATAAAAACAATATGTGCTGGTGGTTCTTCTAATGTTTTTAATAAAGCATTAAATGCTTCTGGTGTCATCATATGAACTTCATCAATAATATAAACTTTATATTTTGCATTAATTGGAGCATATTTAACTTTATCTATTAATTCTCTAACTTCATTAACCCCATTATTACTTGCTGCATCGATTTCAATAACATCAGGATGATCTCCTAAAGTAATTTCTTTACAGTTAGAACATTCATTGCATGGTGGATTTTCCCCCGTACAGTTAATCGCTTTTGCAAAGATTTTGGCAATCGTTGTTTTTCCTGTTCCACGAGGTCCTGCAAATAAATAGGCATGGGCAATTCTATTTTCTTTAATTGCATTTTGTAAGGTTATTGTAACATGACTTTGTCCGGCAACATCTTCAAATGTTTGGGGACGATATGTACGATACAAGGCTTTATAAGACATAATATCAACTCCTATCTCCTACATTATACACGAAAAAAAGATATGAGTAATCATATCTTGCTACGTTTCTTTTTAAAATAATCTTTTATTAATTTTGAACATTTATCTTTTAAGATATCTGATTGAATAACAGGTATATAATTAATCATTGGATTAGGTAAATGAATTAATTTATCTAAAGACATCCATCTTGTATCACTTGCACCATAGACAACTCTTTGAATATGGCTTTGAATAATAGCTCCTGAACACATTAAACAAGGTTCTAAAGTTGTATAAAGCGTACACTCGTCTAAACGCCATCTTCCAATTTTTTGACAAGCTTTTTCTATTGCTAACATTTCTGCATGTCCATATGTTTGGTTTAAGTGCTCTCTTTGATTATAAGCTTTCGCAATAATTTCATCATCTTTAACAATAATACATCCAATAGGAACATCGTCATATTCTAATGCTTTTAAAGCTTCTTGATAAGCTATTTCCATGTATTCTTCATCATTCATCTTTTTTCCTCTAAAAATAAAGACCATCACACATAGACGGTACTTCTTAATGCTGCTACCTTCCGGTCCTGACATGGTTCGAAGCCGCCTATTGTAATGGCAAATATGATTATAACGTATTTTATATTTTTAATCAATATATAAATTCATTAAAAGTGCATCATAATATTTTTGATTGACATAAAACATTTGAGGATATCTACCGATTTCTTTAAAATTAAACTTCTTATAAAGATTAATAGCCGATAAATTATCTTCTTTTACTTCTAAATCAAGGATTTTTAAAGAAGTTTCTTTAATCATTTCTAAAGCTTCTTCCATCATCATCGAAGCAATCCCCATATTCCAATATTCCTTTTTAACAGTAATCGCAAAATGTCCTATATGTTTTAATCTCTCTTTTTGTTCGCCTTGAATTGATAATAAAGAAACAAGTTCATCATCAATAAATCCACATAATAGTAAACTGTTTTCTTGATCGATAAAATCTTGAATAACTTCCATTTCTTCAAATTCATTTAAATAACATTCATTTAAACCATAGGTTAAGTTATTACTTTCTCCCCCTACTTGATTTAAATAATCAATAATCATTGAAGCATCTTCAATTTCTGCTTCACTTATAAATAATTCCATTAAACTCTAACCTTTCTATAAAAAAGAGTCACCGGAGTGACTATTTTTTAGGAATAATAATATCTTTTCCACCCATATAAGGACGTAATGCTTCAGGAATATTAATAGATCCATCTTCATTATAGTTATTTTCAATAAAAGCAATAACCGCTCTTGTTGAAGCTAAAACTGTATTATTTAAAGTAGAAACATAATAGTTTCCATTTTCACCTTTAGCACGAATACCTAAACGTCTTGCTTGAGCATCTCCTAAAGTTGAACAAGAACCAACTTCGAAATATTTTTGTTGTCTTGGTGACCAAGCTTCAACATCACATGATTTAACTTTTAAATCAGCTAAATCACCTGAACAACATTCAAGAGTTCTTACTGGGATATCTAAGCTTCTAAATAATTCAACTGTATATGACCACATTTTGTCATACCATTCCATAGCTTCTTCAGGTTTACATAAAACAACCATTTCTTGTTTTTCAAATTGATGAACACGATAAATACCACGTTCTTCAATACCATGAGCTCCTACTTCCTTTCTAAAGCATGGTGAATAAGATGTCATGGTAATTGGTAAATCTTCTTCTTTAACGATTTGATCTTTAAATTTACCAATCATACTATGTTCAGAAGTTCCAATTAAATATAAATCTTCACCTTCAATTTTATACATCATCGCATCCATTTCATCGAATGACATAACTCCTGTTACAACATCACTACGAATCATGAATGGTGGAATACAATAAGTAAATCCTTTATCAATCATGAAATCTCTTGCATATGAAAGCATTGCTGATGATAAACGAGCGATATCACCCATTAAATAATAGAAACCATTTCCACTTGTTCTACCTGATGCCTCTTTATCTAACCCATCAAAACGAGCAATAATATCTGCATGATATGGAATTTCATAATCAGGTACAACTGGATCACCATATTTTTGAATTTCTACGTTTTCAGAATCATCTTTTCCAATAGGTACAGAATCATGAATGATATTTGGAATTTTCATCATGATTTCTTTTAATTCTTTCCCATAATCCTCTTCTTTTACTTCTAAATCTTTTAATTCATCTGCCATAGAAGTTACTTTTGCTTTAATTTCTTCAGCTAAATCTCTTTTACCTTCTCTCATTAAAGCACCAATTTCTTTAGAATATTTGTTTCTTAAACTTCTAATTTCACTTGCTCTTGTTAATACTTCACGATAATCTTTATCTAATTTATAAGCTTCATCTACTAATCCCACTTTGGCTTCTTGGAATTTCTTCTTCATATTTTCTTTGACTAAAGTAGGATTTTCTCTAATTAAATTAATATCAATCATTTTCTTTCCCCTTATATATATTTCTACTGCCTTGATTATACATCAAGCCTATTTCCTTTGCAATTCTCTTTTAATCCAAGACATAATCACTTGAACGATCATCTCTTGTTGACTGTCATCTAACTGGGTATGTGGTTTTATATGATACCATTTATATAAACATCCTCGACAACATGTAGCTGTAGCATGTTGTGCAATAAATACTGGATGATTTTTCGTCGGTGTCTGCTTTCCATCATTTAAAATAACGGCTGGCGCAATTCTTTTAGAAATAAAATCTCGTGCATGTTGTTCAATGACATCCAATCCTTTTTCATTACAATACTCTTTATATTTTTTAGTAAGATGAAAAGAACTTCTAAATTTTGAATGATCTAAACGCTCAAATAATCTTTTTAACTCTTCATTATTCATGGGTAAAAGAGTCAGATTACTCTGACTCTTCTTCACCTTCTTCATCGTCTTCTTCATTTTTAGCAACAACTTCTACAGAAGAAACCTTGCTATCATGAACTTTAATAAGTCTTACACCTTGAGTTGCACGTCCTGCGGTTTTAACTTGTTCCATAGGTAAACGAATCACAATACCATCATCTGTAATAATTAATAAATCCTCATTACCTTCTACCGCTCTAATCGCTACAATTTGTCCATTACGTTCAGTAACATTAATTGTCTTAACACCTTTACCACCACGGTTAGAAACGCGATATTCATCAATTGGTGACATCTTACCATAACCTTTTTCCGTAACAACCATAATTAATTGTCCTTCACGGTTTGTTGTCATACCAATAACTTTAGAACCATCAACATTAATACCTCTAACACCACTTGCAGTTCTTCCCATTGGTCTTACATGACCTTCAGAGAATCTTACAAGTTTACCATTACTTGCTGCAATTAAGATTTCATCTTCCCCTTTAGTTAATTTAACACCCACTAAAGCATCATCTTCTTTTAACTTGATTGCAATCTTACCAGTTTGTCTAATATTTTCAAATTCTGAAATATCGACACGTTTTACTAAACCTTGTTCAGTTGCAAAGAATAAATACCAATGTTTATCTTCTTCAATCATTTTCTTATTAATATTAATTAATGATTTAACACTTTCATCTTTATCAAGATTTAATATATTTACAATTGGTAAACCTTTAGCTGTTCTACCAAATTCAGGAATATTATATCCTTTCAAACGATAAACTTTTCCTTTATTTGTAAAGATCAATAAATCATCATGTGTTGACATATGAATAAGTGAACTAATGACATCATCTTGTGTTGTTGCCATACCTTTGACACCACGTCCACCTCTATTTTGAGATTTATAAGTATCTACTGGCATACGTTTTACATAACCATTATTAGTAAGTGAAATGATAACATCTTCTACTGGAATTAAATCTTCATCTTCAATATCAAATGTACCTTGGATGATTTCAGTACGACGTTTATCTCCATATTTTTCTTTCATTTCTAATAATTCATTTCTAATGATTTCTAAGATACGTTCTTCATTTGCAAGAATATCTTTTAAATCCGCAATAAGAATTAATAAATTATTTAATTCTTCTTCAATCTTTTCTCTTTCCAAACCAGCAAGACGTTGTAATTGCATTTCTCTTACAGCTTTGGCTTGTTTATCAGACATACCAAATTCATCCATCAATCTTTGTTGAATGATTTCAGTTGTTCTACTTGTACGAATTAATTGAATGATTTCATCAATATGATCTAAAGCTTTCTTTAAACCTTCTAAAATATGTGCTCTTGCTTCTGCTTTATTTAATTCAAATTGTGTTCTACGACGAATAACTTCTTCTTGATGAGATAAATAATATTGAATTAATTCTTTTAAAGTTAAAGTCTTAGGTTCATTATTAACTAAAGCAATATTATTAACACCAAATGTTGTTTGTAAAGAAGTTAATTTATATAACTGATTTAAAACAACTTCAGCTTGAACATCTCTCTTTAATTCAATAACAATACGAATACCTTCACGGTTTGATTCATCACGAACATCACTAATACCTTCAACGACTTTATCACGTGCTAAATGCGCAATCTTTTCTACTAATCTTGCTTTATTGACTTGATAAGGAATTTCATAAGCAACAATTCTTTGTCTTCCCTTATGTTCTTCAATTTCTGTTTTTGCACGCATAACGATTAAACCATTACCTGTTTCATAGGCTTTTTTAATAGCGCTCTTTCCTAAAATATATCCACCAGTTGGAAAATCAGGTCCTTGAATATAATTTTCCATCAATTCCATAACAGAAATATCAGGATTTTTACTTACCGCAATAACGGCATCAATCACTTCACCAATATTATGAGGTGGCATATTGGTTGCCATACCAACCGCAATTCCTGTTGTCCCATTAACTAATAAGTTAGGAATACGACAAGGTAATACCGATGGTTCTCTTTCTTCACCATCATAGTTTGGAATAAAATCAATGGTATCTTTATTGATATCTCTCATTAATTCCATTGAAATTTTAGACATTCTTGCTTCGGTATAACGCATAGCGGCAGCTCCGTCACCGTCAATTGAACCAAAGTTTCCATGCCCATCCACAAGCATATAACGATATGAGAAATCTTGTGCCATTCTGACTAACGCTTCATAAATAGAAGAATCTCCATGAGGATGATATTTCCCCATAACTTCCCCAACGATACGTGCTGATTTCTTATACGCTTTATCACTATAACATCCAAGTTCATTCATACCATAAACGATACGTCTTTGAACTGGTTTCATTCCATCTCTTACATCAGGTAATGCACGTGCTACAATAACTGACATAGCATAATTCATGAAAGAAGTTTTCATTTCTGATGTTAATTGAATTTTTCTTATTCCTTTTTCTTGATTATCCATTTTCTACTCCTTCTAAATATCTAAATCAGTTACATATTTCGCATTTTCTTGAATAAATTCTCTACGAGGTTCAACTTTTTCACCCATTAAAACATCAAAAATCATATCTGCTTCCATTGCTTCATCTAACTCAATACGATTTAAAATACGATGTTCAGGATCCATTGTTGTTTCCCATAATTGATCCGCATTCATTTCTCCTAAACCTTTATAACGTTGAATTGAATACTTCGCACCTTCACCAAGTTTTGTTCTTAAATCATCAAGTTCTTCGTCACTATATAAGTAATGTTCTTCTTTTCCATGTTTTAATAAATAAAGTGGAGGTTGAGCAGCGTAAACAAAACCACCTTCAATTAAAGGTTTTAAATAGCGATATAAGAACGTTAACATTAAGATACGGATATGACCTCCATCGACATCGGCATCGGTCATGATAACAATTTTATGATAACGTAATTTATTAATATCAAAATCTTCACCAATACCTGTACCAAAAGCAGTAATCATACTACGGATCGTATCACTTGATAAAACACGATCTAAACGTGCTTTTTCAACGTTTAAGATTTTACCACGAAGTGGTAAAATGGCTTGAATACGACGATCACGTCCCATCTTTGCACTACCTCCGGCAGAATCCCCTTCGACAATGAAGATTTCACATTCGCTCGCATCTCTTGATGAACAGTCCGCTAATTTTCCAGGCAATGATGTAATTTCCATTCCTGTTTTTCTTCTTGTCATTTCACGTGCTTTTTTCGCAGCTAAACGTGCATGAGAAGCAACAATTGCTTTTTCTACAATAATTTTGGCAGTATCTGGATTTTCTAACAAGAATTGATCTAATGATTTAGAAATAATACTTGAAGCAATTTTTCTTACTTCCGCATTTCCTAATTTTGTTTTTGTTTGTCCTTCATATTGTGGATCAGGGTGTTTAACTGAAATAATGGCTGTTAACCCTTCACGACAGTCTTCTCCTGATAAAGCATCATCTTTTTCTTTTAAGAAGTTTCCCTTTCTTGCGTAATTATTGATGACACGTGTAAGGGCTAAACGGAACCCTTCTTCATGAGTCCCACCTTCATGAGTATTGATGTTATTACAGAAAGAATAGATGTTTTCTTGGTAACCATCATTATATTGCATAGATACTTCAATCTTAATATCATTTTGCATATCTTCTACATAAATAATTTCATCATGGATCGGTGTTTTATTTTTGTTGATATAAGCAACGTATTCCTTAATACCACCTTCATACATATAATCATGTTCACGATTTTGACCATCTCTTAAATCTGTTAAACTAATTCTTAACCCTTTATTTAAGAAAGCAAGTTCTCTAATTCTTTGTCTCAACACTTCATAATCATAAGTTGTTGTTTCTTTAAAAATTTCAGCATCTGCTTTAAAAGTAACTTTTGTTCCTTGTTTATCTGTTGGACCTACTTCTTTTAATGGTGCAACAGGTGTTCCCCCATTTTCAAATCTTTGATAATATTCTTTTCCTTCACGATAAACATTAACTTCTAACCATGAAGATAAGGCATTGACAACAGAAGCCCCAACACCATGTAGACCACCGGAAACTTTGTAGCCACCGCCACCAAATTTCCCACCAGCATGTAATACCGTAAAAATTGTTTCTACTGTTGATTTACCAGTTTTGGCGTGTTTTCCTGTTGGCATCCCACGTCCATCATCGATAACTTCAACGACATCATCATCTTTTAAAATAACTTTAATATGACTTGCATATCCCGCTAAAGCTTCATCAATCGAGTTATCTACGATTTCCCATACAAGGTGATGTAACCCACGAGATGATGTTGTTCCTATATACATACCTGGTCTTTTTCTTACGGCTTCAAGTCCTTCTAAGACCTGAATGTCAGATTCATCATAGCTATGTTGTACTTTATTTTCTTCTGCCATTATTGTTTCTCCTTGCGATTTATATTAATCTTCTTTGCTTCTTTGATGACATGATGTTCTATTCCATCAATAGAAGTTGTTGTAATAAAAGTTTGAATACGATTATTCAAAATATCTAACAATTTCGTTTTTCTTTGATCATCAAGTTCTGATAAAACATCATCTAATAAAAGAATTGGGTATTCCCCTATTTCTTCTTTTATCAATTCAAGTAAAGCAATCTTGATACTTAAAACAATTGTTCTTTGTTGTCCTTGAGAAGCATATTGATGTGCACTTTTTCGATCAATCATTATTTTCATATCTTCTTTATGAATTCCATGAGTCGTACTTAAATACTTTAAATCCCTTGAAAATTCTTTTTTATATAACTTTAATAATTCCTCATTATCTTTCTTTTTAATAAAACAAAGATAATGCAAATCAACATATTCCTCATTATCAGCAATAGATTTATAAACATCTTTTACATTTTTAGAAAGACGTTCAATAAAATTTTCTCTTTTTTCTATAACCTTTAATTGAACATCTACCATTTGTTCATCTATTGTTTCTAGATAATCATCATATTTTCCGTTTTTCTTACTTAATAATTTAAGATACTGATTTCTCTCTTTTAATAAACGATTATACTTAGCAAGATAAAAAGCATAAATAGGTGATATTTTAGATAATTCTAAATCAATAAATTTTCTTCTGGTACTCGGTGATCCTTTTACTAAAGAAAGATCATCTGGTACAAATACCACCACATTTAAATAACCGACATATTCAGATATCTTTAAAACATCTTTTCCATCAATCTTTGCTTTTTTATTTTCTTTAGATAAAACAAGCTCTGCTTGATGATTTCTTTGATTAGAATAAATATTTCCCTTTACCTTTGCAAAATTATAATCAAATTGAATCATTTGATCATTGATATGAGTTCTAAAAGATCTACAAACAGATAAAAGATAAATAGCTTCTATAATATTTGTTTTTCCTTGTGCATTACCACCAATTAAAATGTTAATACCTTTATCAAATTCAATAAAAAAATGATCATAATTTCTAAAATGAGAAAGTTCTAAATTATTGATAAGCATTTATAATATAATGTTCTCCATTTACTTCCACTTCATCTTGATCATGAAGTTTCTTTCCTCTTCTTAATTCAACTTCACCATTTACTTTTACTTGACCATCTTTAATGACTATTTTTGCTTCAATGCCACTTGATACCACATTAACAAATTTTAAAAATTGGTCTAGCTTAATATATTCATCTCTTATTGGTATTTCTTTCATAATAACCCTTCTTTTCTATATAATTGTACTCAATAAGTATATCATAAAAATGACAAAAATTCAAAATTTTGCGTTATATTCGTTATTTTTATTTTCTAATACAAAAAATCATTTTCTATAAAAAAGCTCTTAAAATAAAAATTAGTACCACTAGAAACAAAGATACCCTAAAAAAACTAAAAAAAAGAAGCTTTCGCTTCTTAATATGTTCTTACTGGTAAAACAAGTTGTAATAATTCATCAGAATCAAAATCTTTGATAATGAATGGTTTCATTTCTCCAGTAAATGAGATCTTAACTTTTTCTCCACTAAATGATTTAATCGCATCATTTGCATATTTACTACTAAATGAAATCGTAAGTGGTTCACCTTTATAGAAAGATGTAGATAAGTTTTCTTCTACAGATCCAATTTCTTGTTGATAAGAAGATAAAATAACTTGTTCATTAGACATATCTAATTTAACAATATTATTTTGTTCATTTAATAATAAAGAAACACGATCAATCGCATTTAATAAATCAGAACGATTAATATCTAATTCATAATCAAATTCTAAAGGAATTAAACGTGTTGTATCAGGATAAGATCCATCAATCAAACGTGTTTGAATAATATTTTTACCTAAAACAAATAATACCTTACGATCAGAAACATAAAGTTCAATAGATTCATCAACTTCAATAATCTTACTAATTTCATCTAAACTTAATTTAGGAATAGTGATATTAAAAGTAACATCTTCATCAATAGAAATAATTTTCTTAGCTAAACGATAACTATCTGTAGCAACACATTCTAAAACATGATCATGAGCTTTAAAGTTAATACCAGTTAAGATAGGTCTTGTTTCTTTATCACTCGCTGCAAATTTTGTTTCACCAATAATATTTTTTAAAACAAGTGAACTCATAATAAAATGTGTTCCTGTTTTGCTTAAATCAATTCTAGGATATTCCACTGCATCTGTTCCATTTAAGCTATATTCAATTTGACTTCCTTTAATACGTGTAAGTAATCCATCAATAATTTCAATTTCAATATCATCACTATTGATTTTTCTAACGATATCAAAAATATAACGGCTATTTAAAACAACAGCCCCTTCTTTAATAATTTCTAAATCATCATCTTGATCAATAATTGTTTGAATTGTAATATCACTATCACTACCTGTAAGAATTAATTGATCAGATTTTAAATCAAATTTAATTCCTGTAAGTACAGGTAAAGGACTACGAACAGAAACGGCTCTGGTTGCTTTAGATAAAGCGTTTAATAATTTTAATCTTTTAATTTTAAAATGCATACTGACCTCCTATATTTATATAATTAAAAAATAAGTTATTACTACTATTAGCATGTGAACAATGTGAACAAATACAAATTATCTTGTATTTATCAATGTTTTTTATATGAATAGTAATGTGCATTTCATGTTGATATTGTGCACTAGAGTGTGCCTAACTTTTGTTTGATCTTATCAACAGCAAGTTTATAATCTGGATCTTTCTTGATTTTAGTTTCTACTCTTTTACAAGCTTTCATAACGGTTGAGTGATCCCGGTTAGAGAAAGTCACACCGATTTCACTAAATGTGACATCAAGTAATTCTCTCATTAAATACATACATATTTCACGAGGAGTTACTAAGTTACGGGTTCTATTTTTAGAAATAATTTGACTAATTGTAAGATAGTAGAACTCGGCTGTTGTTTTTAAGATAAATTCTTTTGTAAGTGGTTCTTGTGCTTTTTTTATAGTTTTTTGATCTTTGAAGACTTCAGAAGCAAAATTCATATCTATGTAATTTGTTTGTTCCATGATACTACAGAAGAATAAACGTTTTAATTGACCTTCTAAAGAACGAATATCATTACAATAATTCATAACCATGAAGTCTAAAACATCATCTGTAATAACTAAATCTGTATTACCTAGATTTTCAATTTTCTTTTCTAAGATTGCTTTTGCAGTTTCAAATTCTGGTGGATCGATCCCAAAGGATAAACCAGATTTAAAACGACTGATTAAACGTTCTTCAATACCTTGTAATTCATCAGGCATTTTATCGCTCGTAATAACGATTTGATGATTACTATTAATAATTTCATTAAAGATATGAAAGAACATTTCACTACTTTTTTCTTTACCAAATAAAAATTGAATATCATCAATTAATAAAATATCAATATTACGATAATAACTATAAATATCATCAGTTGTATTTGTTTTAATTGAATTAATGATTTCATCAACAAAATCTTTAGAAGTAATATAACGAACAACTAAATCAGGATTTGTTTCTTTCGCACGATTTCCAATAGCGTTCAATAAATGGGTTTTTCCTAGTCCTGGATGACTATATAAAAATAATGGATTGAAGTTCTTTCCAGGATTTGTGGAAACAAGTAAAGCCGCATTTTGTGCCATACGGTTTGAATTACCCACAATAAAGTTAGAAAAAGTCATATCTGGATGAAGATGACTATCAATTTTAGGAACTTTCTTTTGTTTTAACTTCTTTTTATTATATTCTTCTTTTGAAAGAACATTAATTGTGATCGGTTTAGAGAAAGAATTAGAAAGAATCGATTCAATTTCTGATTGCTTTTCTAAAATAGGATCAATATTCCATTGTAAATCTGTTGTTATTGTGACTTTATTATCTTCAATTGCTTCTAGAGTTGCTGGTCTAAATAGTGAATCTAACATAATCTTATCTTCAACTATGTTCTGTTTTTCTAAAGTGTCTACACAAGATGTCCAAATTTTGTTTAAATCTTGCACTTTTTTCAACTCCTTTTCGCCTCAATTATATATAAGAAAGAACAACTTTGAAAGCAAAAAAAACCTGTCCACAGTTCGTGCACAAGTTTGTTCACAAAAAAAGTGACCTATAACAACAATTTAAAGTACTTATTCACATTATTCACAAAATAAAAAATTCATATGAATTTTATTCTTTGTGAACTTTGTGCATGATGTATGGAATAAAAAACAATGTGCACAGGGAAGTTCACAAAGAAAAAGTGCTTGATATCATCATAATTTTCACTCATTCACATGTATGAATAACTTCATTCACCCTGTGAATTAAAGCGTGAATAACCAAGAAGATTGTCGAAGTGTTAAGAAATTGTAAATTCACATTGTGAATTTTATAAAAAACGCGTATTTTAGGCAAAAAATGCACTTTTCTTAATACCAGTAAAGTAAACATTTTTATATAAAGTCACAATTGAATGTGCACATTGTTGTGTCTCTAAGAAAGAATTGTGAATTTATAATAGAAATCAAGCTTTTTTAAGGTTTTTTTTGTAAAGTTTTAAATTTAGTACAATTTTGATATGTGAATTTAAGAAAATTTGTTAAGAAAAGATACATTCACAATGTGAATATTAAAAAAAAGTGTGTCTTTTTGGTTATTCACACTAAAAATAAGTATGTGATTATGAAAATGAAGTTAAATTATACAAAGTTCACATTTAGAAAGTGAATTTCTTTAGATAAAGAGAGTGCACCAATAATTGTGAACAACTTTTCAAGGATGAAAATAAAGTAAGGAAGCAATGTAACGATAAAAAAAGTAGAATAATCGGTTAGAAATATAGAATTTAGAATTGACTTGTCACAATAATTCATATAAAATATGAGGGCATATGTTATTTGTATAAAAAGAAAATGAATTTTGGAGGTGTAAAATATGAAAAGAACATATCAACCAAATAAAAGAAAAAGAGCAAAAACTCATGGTTTTAGAGCTAGAATGGCAACTGTTGGTGGAAGAAAAGTAATCGCACGTCGCCGTAAAAGAGGAAGAAAAGTATTAACTGCTTAATTTAAAATCCACTTTACGGTGGATTTTTTTCTAAAATTTTATGAAAAAAGAATTTAGAGTAAAAAGAAATGAAGATTTTAGCAAGATCATTGCTAGAAAAAAGAGTTTTGCGAATTCTTGTTTTATTATTTATAAAGATGAAAATCAAATGGGCCACGGACGCGTTGGTATTTCTGTAAGCAAGAAATTAGGAAATGCTGTTACTAGAAATAAAATCAAAAGACAGTTACGCATGATGATTCAAGAATGTTTTCATTTTGATGAAGAATTTGACTATATAGTAATTGTAAGAAAAAGATTCTTAGATAATACATATATAGAAAATAAAAAAGAATTAGAGTATTTGTACAAAAAAGTAAAGAGAAAGGAGATCAGCAAATGATCTTAGATAACAAAACTAAAAAATATTTTAAAATTATTTGTTTAGTTTTATTTGTTGTAGCCCTAACTGGATGTACAGCAAATCTTGATTCAAGTGGTAAACTGATTGCTAAAAGAGCAATTAATTTAAATACACCATGGTCTATGAAGTCAGGAATTTTTGATTTCTTATTAGTTATTCCTATTTCTAAAAGTATTATTTATTTAGGAGATGTTTTATTAAATAATATTGCTTTAGGTGTTGTATTAATTACTATTTTAATTAATATTATCATTTTACCAATTATGATTAAATCGACAGTATCTCAACAAAAGATGCAATTGATTCAACCAGAAATGGAAAGAATTCAAAATAAATATAAAGGTAGAAAAGATCAAACTTCTCAAATGAGAATGTCTGCAGAAATTCAAGCTTTATATAAGAAAAATGATGTCAGTATGTTGGCTTCATTTACAACATTCTTAACATTACCAATTATGTTTGCAATGTGGCAAGCGGTTCAACGTATTGAAATCTTATATCAAACAAATATGTTTGGTATTAACTTAGGTGCTAAACCAATCGATCACGTATTTAAATTCGAGATTGCCTATATTGTATTACTTGCCATTGTTGCTTTAACTCAATATTTTGCGATGAAAATCAACACAATCATGTCAAAAAGAAATCCAAAATATAGAGAAACATCACAAATGCAATCAATGAACATGATGAATAATTTCATGACATTATTTATCATTTACTTTGCAGCAATTATGCCTGCAGCAATGTCACTTTATTGGATGACAACAAACATTATTACAATTGTTAGAACATGGTATATTTATATTTACCATGTTGAAAAAGCACAAAAAGAAGTTGATCAAGCAAATACAAATTATTTAACAAAAAGACAAAATAAAAAATAAATAGAGGTATTTATATGAAAACTTATACTGGAAAAACAGTAGATGATGCTGTAAGTAAAGCATGCCTTGATTTAGGTGTAACAATTGATCAATTAAATTATGAAGTTACTTTAGAAACTAAAGGTTTATTTAGTAAAAAAGCTGAAATTGCTTGTTGGACAGTAGAAATGGTTCAAGAATATATTGAAAATCTTATAAGAAAAATCTTAACAGATATGCAATTTGAAGTAGAAACTGTTTCTTATGTTCAAGATGGTAGAATTTATTGCAATATTAATACAAGCAATAACTCTATTTTAATTGGTAAAGCTGGTGTTATTTTAAGAGCAATTAACTTAATTATCAAAAATGCTGTAAGTACAACATTTAAAAAACGTTTAGAAGTAAGTGTTGATATCAATGGTTATAAAGAAGAACGTTATAAAAAAGTTGCAAGTATGGCAAGAAAATTTGGTAAAACAGTTTTAAGAACAAAAGCTGATTTAAAATTGGATCCTATGCCTGCAGATGAAAGAAAAGTGATGCATCAAGAAATTGCGAAGATGGATCATTTAAAGACTGAATCTAAAGGTGAAGGAAAAAATAGATATATGACAATCTCATATGTAGATTAAGCCGCAAATGCGGTTTTTTCTTTAGGGAGGAAATAATGGAAAATTTAATTTTTAGTTTAAATGCGACCGTGCCTGTTTTTGCGATGATTGTATTAGGAATGTTTTTTAAGAAGATAGATATTATTGATGACGTTTTTGCTTCTAGAATGAATAAGTTTGTTTTTTTAATTCCCCTACCTGTCTTATTATTTAAAGATCTAGCAACTTTAGATTTTAAGACAATTTGGGATACGAAGTTTGTTCTATTTTGTTTTTTCATTACAATTTTAAGTATTTTAATTGTTACTTTACTTTCTTTTTTATTAAAGAATAAACAAAATCAAGGGGAATTTATTCAAGCAAGTTATCGTAGTTCGGCAGCTTTACTCGGTATTGCCTTGATTCAAAACGTCTATGGAAAAGCAACCATGGCGCCTTTAATGATTATTGGGAGTGTCCCTTTATATAATATTATGGCCGTTGTCGTCCTTTCTTTCTTTTCACCTGAAAGAAAAGGATTAAGTAAAGAAGTTTGGCTTAAGACAATCAAAGGTATTTTGACAAACCCAATACTTATTGGAATTGTAGTTGGTATTCTATGGTCTTTACTTCATTTACCAATGCCAACGATGTTAGATAAGACCGTGACTTCGATTGGAAATGTAGCTACTCCATTAGGTTTAATGGCGATGGGAGCAACTTTTAATTATAAAGAAGCCCTTGGTGATTTAAAACCAGCATTATGTGCTGCATTCATTAAGTTATTTGGCTTCTGTGCAATGTTTCTACCCTTAGCTATCTATTTAGGGTTCCAAGGAGAACAGCTCATAGCTATCCTTGTTATGCTTGGTTCAGCAACGACTGTTTCATGCTTTGTTATGGCTAAAAATATGGGACATACAGGAATACTTACTAGTACAGTAGTCATGTTAACAACCATCTTTAGTGGATTTTCTATAACAATGTGGTTATATATTTTAAAAACTTTACAACTATTATAAAAGGAAGTGATTCGCATTCACTTCCTTTTTTTTATTCTGTTGTTGTATTTTCAACTGGTTGAGTTTCCGGTGTTGTTTCAGGTGTTGTTTCAGGTGTTGTTTCCTCCGGTGTAGAAGGTTCTGTTGTTTCAGGTGTTGTTTCTTCTGGTATTTCTACTTTCATTGTACCAACAGCAATTAAAGCATCATGACCTTTATAATAACTATTTGCTTCTTTAGTTTTAGAAATCAGATTTCCATTTTTATCATAAACAAGACGATAAGAGACAGCTCTTCCTCCGTTTGAACCAGCTTTTCTTGTTACTTGTTGACCTTCTGGAATAGTATCATCATTTTCATATTTGGTATTAAAACCAACATATCCAGTTTTTTCACTGGTAAATTTTACGTAACTTCCATCAACATCAGTTCCAATAATTTTACAAGTTAATTTACTTTTTTCATAACTTGCTTCAATTTTAATTGGATAATCACGATTATTTTTAAATTTAAAATCAGGACCACCCCATGAAACAGTAGCATCTCTACCAATTGGAACATAACTTGAAATATATGTGTGATTTGATCTTTCTGTTACTTTTAAATTAGCAAGAACAACAGCGTTATATAAAGTTGAAGAAGTTTGACAAACCCCTCCTCCTACTTCTTGGACTGTTTCTCCATTTAAATAAGCACCTGCTTCACCAAAACCATTTTCTTTTGTTCTTTTTCCAACAGTTTGGTTATAAGAGAATTCTTCTCCTGGAAGTAAAATAACATTACATTTTTCTCCTGCTAAACGTACATTATTTTTTCTTACCGAAGAACCACTTACATTTGTTGTATATTCTCCTAAAACATCTTTAAATAAATTCTTTTCTAAATCTTCTTTTGTAATAGAAGGAACAATTGCTTTACAAGCTATTGTAAATTCTTCTCCTTCCTTTGCTTTATTAAAAGCTTTAATAGAATCATCTAGATTATATTTAGCACCATATTGTTCAGCTACAATTTTATAATCATTATCTTTATCTAAAGTCGCATTCTTTCCTTCTTTAGATAAAGATTTATAAATTGTTTTCATAACACTTTCATCTTCAGTTACAGATGAAGGTTCAATTGTGAATGTCTTTTTAAAATCATAATTATTTAATGCTGTTTCAATAACATCATAAACATCTTTTTGTTGAACAGCTTTTCCACTTTTACCTTTAGTAAAAATGACTTTTGTTTTTTCTACTTTATAAGATGTAGGAACTAAAGTAGAATCTTCTAATATTTTAGAATTTTTGATAGCTTGATTAAGTGTTTTTTTATCTTTTATATTAATAGAAATATTTTCATTATGATTTAACAAATAATGATAACCTTTCGTAAAGAAGTTATTATATTTCTTTTGAATAGCAGATACTTCTTTATCAATATCGATTGTGACATTATTTGTCATATCAATTTGATATTTCTTACCATCAGCTTTTAAATTAAATAAAAGATATTCTTGATCTTTTTTATATTGTTTTTCAAGAAGACTAACGACTTCATCTTTAGACATATTATTCACTTTAATGCCATTGATAGTCATATTTTTGATAAAACCATTGCCAGATGCTAGAAAACATAAAATGATATAAATAACCAATATCACTCCTATAACAGCACCTCCGATTATAGGAACTTTTTTATTCAGCTTTTTCATTTTTTCACCCCTATTTGTACATAATAATATATGATTAAAATATAGAAATCAATCGAAAAAAATCATATATCAAAAATAAAAAATATTTGTTATAATGAGGGAGTTATTTATTGATAAAATCAACAAATTAAGATAGTATCAAGAAGAAAGGTGGTATGAAAATGAATGATGATATTATTGTTGCAGTAGCAACATCAAGACTAGAAGCAGCAATTTCAATTATCCGTTTATCAGGAAAAGATGTTATTGCATTTGTTCAACAGTTTTTTACAGGAAAAATTATAAATAAAGAGAGTCATACCATTACATACGGTTATATAAAAGATAATGGTGAAAAAATAGATGAAGTATTAGTAAATATCTATCGTGGGAAAAGAACTTTTACTGGAGAAGAAATGGTTGAAATCAATTGCCATGGTGGTGTTTATATTACAAATAAAGTAGTTGATCTTTGTTTACATCATGGAGCAAGACTGGCAGAACGTGGTGAATTCAGTAAACGTGCTTTTTTAAATGGGCGTATTGATTTATCACAAGCAGAAGCTATTAGTGATATTATTACGGCTAAAAATAGTTATGCTTCTTCTCTTGCTTTAAAAGGAATTCAAGGAAGTATTAGTCATTTTATTAAAGATTTAAAAGAAGATTTAATTCAAATCATTACGCAAATTGAAGTCAATATTGATTATCCCGAATATGAAGATGTAGAAGAATTAACAGCAGATAAGCTTTTACCAATGTCTACTTCTTTAATTGAAAAGATGAATAAAATCATTGAAGATTCTAAAAATATTAAATTATTAAAAGAGGGAATTCAAACAGCTATCATTGGTAAACCCAATGTTGGTAAATCTAGTTTATTAAATGCGATGTTAAAAGAAGAAAAAGCGATTGTCACAAATATTGCTGGAACAACAAGAGATGTCGTTGAAGGATCAGTAACAGTAGATGGTATTTTATTAAATATGATCGATACAGCAGGAATTAGAGAAACAGATAATATTGTAGAAAGTCTTGGGGTTGAAAAATCAAAAGAAATGATTAAAAAAGCAGATCTTGTTTTATTAGTTATTGATGGAAGTAAAGAACTTGATCAAGAAGATCAAAAGTTACTTGAACTTACAGAAGATACAAATCGTATTATTATTATTAATAAAGCAGATTTAGGTAAGAAAGTTGATTTAGAAGGAATTGAAATATCGGCTAAAGAACAAGATATTTTAGCGCTTACTAAAGAAATTAAAAAGAAATTTAATTTAGGACTTATAAGTAATCAAGAAGAATATTATCTTACTAATGCTAGACAAACACAATTATTAGAAAAAGCAGCTTCTTCCTTACAAACAGCAATTGATGCGATGAAGATATCTATACCATCAGATCTTATTGTAGAAGATCTTTATGATAGTTGGTCTTGTTTAAAAGAAATATTAGGAGAACAAGCAAAAGAAGATTTATTAGATGAATTATTTAAACGCTTTTGCATCGGTAAATAAGATGAATACAAATGAAATATTAGCACAAAGATTTTATCGTTTTTTTAAGTATACAAGGAATGTAGCATTAATTGCGTTTATTGTTTTCTTTATATTAAATGCAATTAATACAGGAAATAGTATTTTATATTGGATTTGTTATGGATGTTTAATGGTTTCTATTGTAGGAGCAATGCAATCAGTTTTGTTGTATGTTCTTTCAAAGTATTATAAAAAGAGGTAATTTGAATGGAAAAAGTATTTGAACAAATTGATAATTTGTTTGTAAATGGGGTTATTAATGGCATTATTTCAATTATTATTGCTGGGATTGTTTTAATTGCAATCAATAAATTATTAAATAAGTTTATTAAAAAGAAATGGCCTGATAATTATGTTTTACAAAAAAGAATTAAAAAGATTATTCTCATTACAATCTTTTTAGCAATTGTTTGTAGTGAAGTGAAGTTTTTAAAATCATTTGCGACTGCCTTACTTGCATCTGGAGGAATCTTTGCCGTAGTTATTGGGCTTGCCAGTCAAGAAGCTGCAGGTAATCTTATTAATGGTGCCATGATTATGGCTTATAAGCCTTATAAGATTGGTGATTTTATTGTTGTTACAGGGCATAATGTTAGAGGAACTGTTATTGATATTTCACTTAGACATAGTGTTATTGAAACATTAGAAAAGACACAAATGATTGTTCCTAATGATATTATGAATAAAGCAATTATTGAAAATATTTCACAAATCGAACATGTTAAAGCAAATTATCTTTATATCGATATTTCTTATGAAAGTGATATAGATCAAGCAATCAAAGTGATTCAAGATCTTGTTGTAAAACATCCTTTATTCATTGATGGAAGAAAAGATAAAAAGGATCCATTAGTCCCTGTGATTGTTTCTGATTTAAAAGATAGCAGTATTCAATTAAGAGCAACAATTACAAGTGAAGATAATGTACAAGGTTTTCAAATGCTGGCAGATATTCGTAAAGATTTAGTCACTGAATTTAAAAAGGAAGGTATTGAAATACCTTACCCTCATATGCATATTGTAAAATAGTGTAAAAAGGAGAAAATACTGATAATATCAATGTTATTCTCCTTTTCTTTTTATAAGAATTGTTAAAGATTATTTATTTACAATATTGACGGTTCAAGAAAGATAACTTATTATAAATACATAATTTGACATTAGAATATGTACAAATTATAAAAATCAGGTACAACTCTTGGTTTCTCTGCTGCGGAGAGTTTAAATATGAGCAGAATAAGAATTAGTTGTAGGACTTTGAATATCAGAGTCCTTTTTATTAGAAAAAATATAAATCAATTAAAAAGCACCTGATTTAATCAAGTGCTTAAACATTAGCGCATAGGCTGCAATAATAATCATAGGGGTAATCCTTCTATATGGTTGTATTGTATGATATAAAGTCAATGTAATAAAAAAGAAATATGAGGATTACCCCCATACTTCTTCAGCAATTTCTTTAACAAGTTTAAGTTTAGCCCATTGTTGTTCTTCCGTTAATTTATTACCAATTTCACATGAAGCAAAACCACATTGAGGACTTAAATATAAACGTTCTAAAGGAATATATTTAGTTGCTTCATAAATTCTTCTTTTAACAAGTTCTTTATCTTCTAAATCAGGTTTCTTTGTAGTAATAAGACCTAAAACAACTTTCTTATCTCCTGATACTTTCTTTAATGGAGCAAAACCACCAGAACGATGATCATCATATTCTAAGAAATAAGCATCTACATTTTCTTCACCAAAGAGTAAATCAGCTACACCATCATAAGCTCCTGAACTAAAGTAAGTAGAATGATAATTTCCTCTACATACATGAGTATTAATTGTTAAATCTACAGGTGCACTAGCAACAACTTTATTATTTAAATCTAATAAAAGTTGTTTATATCTTTCTAATTCTTCTCCTTTTCTTCCTGTTAAACTTACAGCAAGTTCAGGATTAACCATACCACCCCATACACAATCATCAAATTGTAATTGACGGCATCCAGCATGATAAATTTCTTGAACAAATTCATTGTATGCTTTAACAACATCGTCAGCAAAAGCTTCTTCACTACCATAGAAACCTAATGTTTTATCTAATAAATCAGCTCCTGTAAAGAAAGCATAGAATTGACCAGGTGAAGGAATTGTTTGTTTAGCTACAGTATTTTCATCTTCTAATGCTTTAACAAATTTAAAATGTTCTACAAAAGGATGATCTTTACAAGAAATCTTACCTGTCATAAAAGTATCATCAATCATAGCAGCTTCACCATCAAACGTTTGATTTCCATCTACAGTCTTTTTATGTTCAACCCCATTAAATCCCCACATAAAGTCTAAATGCCAAGTAGAACGTCTAAATTCACCATCTGTGATGGTATGATAACCCAATTCTTTAAGTTTATTTACAAGTTCTACAATACATTCATCTTCTACTTTAGTAAGTTCTTCTTTAGTTATATTATTTAATTCATAATTTTTTCTAGCTTCTTTTAATCTTTCAGGACGTAAAAAACTTCCTACAAATTCATATCTATTTAATTGACTCATATCATTCATTCCTTTCAAACTATGTCTTTATTTTATCAATCAAAACATAGTTTGAATAATACAAATAATAACTACTTAGATATAGTTTTAAACTATATCCACCATTGTGCATAATGCACAAATGTATGCAATATTCTCATAACCTCAACACATATAATTTTTAAACTTTCTTACATATAATATAAGTAACAAAAGGGATATAAAATACTAAGGAGGAACAAAAACATGTGTGTAAACTACTATTCATATTTAACAACTAATCAAGCAGATTCTCAACCAGGTTGGGCTAAAAAAGACAGATTCGATTCAAGCAACACAACATTATCAAGAATTAAAAATCATGTTGTTAAAAACTATTTCTCTAAACTATTTAAATAATATATAATATAGAAAAACCTGCACAAGATGCAGGTTTTTGAGTAGTTAAATTACTATTCATCATTTTTTATTTCTTCTAATAAACTTTCCATACGATAATCAAAACATTCTTTTAATTCACATTCCCAAATTACAATAACTTTAATATCCATTTGTTCTAATTGTTTGTAGTGTTTAATATCATTTTGCATATTTTTATTAAATTTATTAATCCAATATTCTTGATTCGTTTTAGGTATATAGGCATATTTACAATTATAATGATGATGCCAAAAACAACCGTTAATAAAAATAGCAACATTGTATTTTGATATGTATATGTCAGGTGTTCCAGGTAATGTTTTAACATTTTTTTGATATCTAAAACCTTTATGGTAAAGATACTTTCTTACTTTGATTTCAATAGAAGTATCTTTACTTTTAATTCTAGACATATTATAAGATCTTTGCTTTGTAACCATAGATTTGTGATTAAATAAAATATTGCATATAAATATTGTTAATTAGTTCAAAAATGGACTCTAAGACATTTACACAAATACTGTTTCCAGCCATTTTATTTAATTTATCTCTTGTAAAAAAATATGAATTTCTTCTTGTTCTAAAATTATTATTACATAACATTTGAAAATCAGTTTCATCAAATCCCATTAGTATAAAGCACTCTCTAGGTGTTAGATATCTAAAATTCATTTTCTTTGGATTGTTTGATTGAAAATCTATTAATCCTGAATTAGGATGTCTATCTTGTTTTGTTGTTATAGTTGGTACATACTCTGTTTGATTATTAATGTGAATGTTCTTTTCACCAATTTGTATTCTAGAGGGGGTTCTATTTGGATTTGATTCTAATGCTTCTCTAAAATATTCTGGATTGTTATAATCATCCCGGATTACATCATGTATAAAAAAATTTTCTCTAGGATAATTTTCGTATAGTAAATTATTATTATTTTCTAAATTGGTTAAAATTTGGCGAATTTCATCTCTATGTAAATCATCTAAATCATTTATATAAGTACTTATCATATATGTTCTATTTCTCATTTGTGGAACACCGAAATTTCTGGCATCTAAAGTTAAAACACAATTATAATAACCAAGAGCATTTAAATTATTTCTCCATTCGTTGAAATTAGCAATATGTTTTCTTGATAATATAGCTGTTACGTTTTCCATAAGTAAAAAACGTGGCATATTAACATCTTCTTGTATTATATTTATATTCCTTCTTTCAAATAAAATGCGTTCTACTTCCCAAAGTAATGAAGATCTATTCCCGCTATTTCTATCAATACCACCTCGATTATTATGCCAATTTCCTGCTAATGATAGGTCTTGACACGGAAATGAATATGTAAGTAAGTCAATGTTGTTTGGTAAATCTTCACTAGTAACATTTGTAATATCAATTAAATTGTTTGTTCTATATATTGCATAGAGTAAAGATTCTTTTGTTATTCTTGGCAAGCGTTCCTTAGATTCGGTAGACATAGCATTTTTCCCATTAGCACTTAAATTTAGAGGTTTTAGTAATTCGTTTAATTCGAAATCTGTCATATCAGTATATATATTATTATCTTGAGCACCATTATGTATTATATCATAAGCAATGATTGCGTTAATATCCCAATCACATGTAGCAATTATATTATGATCAATATTTCTTCGTTCTAAAGCTTTTGCTTGAGCGCCAATTCCACTGAACAGTTCTACAACATTCATCATATTATCCTCTCTTTTTTAAGATTTATTTTCATTTTACCAGATTAGTTTTATATTTACCAGAAAAGATTTATCTCTTTAAAAATTTTTTTAAAAACACAAATGAAAAGGATTATTTAAATCCTTCATCTTCTAGTTTATTAATTATTTTTATTATTTTTTCACACTGTTTTTCAGACGGTATTTTTCTTTTAAAATCACAGGCTGTTTTTAGAAAACTTATCTCAGTTTCATTTAAAAGTTTTAAATTTGTTCCAAAAATTAAAGCACTTTTAAAATAATTATCCCCTAATTGGATAACGTTTGTTTGAATGTTAATCAAATCCATTTCCTTTTGAGATTTTTTTTCTTGAGCCATTTCATGGAAGTTTTCATTTTTATTAATGAGCGTATTTACAAAATTGGAAGTTAATGTCCAGTTTTCTTTTTGAGCATATTCCCAACAAATTTCTTTTTTACAATATTCAGTAATCATAGCAGTTCCAATAGGTTTGCTTATAAATTTGAATACTTCATAGGCTGTAATTTCGATTTGTTCTTTTAATTCATCATAGATATTCTGTATATTCCATATTTTTAAAAAATTTAATTCATAGTTGTTATATTTTTTTTCAATTTGATTAAATATAACAGCCATAGAATATGTAACAATATTGGCTCTATATGCATTTTCATACCATGAAGCTTTTGAAACTATTTTTTCTGTTTGTTTAAAAATTATTGCTAATGCAATGCATTTTTTAAAATAATAATTATTAAAAATTGTATTATCTTTTTTCCATATTTTTTCAATTTTATCGGCAAATACTCTCATGTTATATTGATTTCCTTTGCTGACTATATGAGGCAATTGATTATAAGACATTAAATACTTTGCCAAATCTATTTTTTTAATTACTTGTTTTTTTGGTCTTAATTTAATATAGTTTCTTTTTTCAGATTTAGTTAATTTCATTTGTTCTTGAGTATATTGTCCTTTTGCTCTTTCATAAAACCAAATCGTTTCATATGGAATGCCATTAGCAGGAGGAGCATATACTTTTCTTGAGAGTTCTTCAATTCTTACATGAAAAGGACTGTTTGAGAAAAAATCAGACTCGTCAACTTTATTTTGACTATTAGCATATCTTGCAATGTTTGGAATCATCTCATTTGCTCTTTGAGCATTAACGACTGTTAATTTCATAGGAACATTAATGCAGTTTACTTTATCTTCAGCATTATCTTGTAGTACAGCATTAGCGATAGAAGCAGTTGTTTGACCTCCGTTAATAACTTGTAGATTGGTAAATTTTTTAATTTTTAATCCAGTAGAGGTATTTTTAACTTCTATATCAGTTGCAGTAACTACTATACCATTATTATATGCGAAAAAGAGTTCTGGATGATCTCTAATTGTATTTCTTATCCCTTTATTAATTTTTCCTCGAACGCTTAAGAAAGATCGAACATTGCCTTCTAATAACCTTGATCCATATTTTATATACATGTCTGCTAGTAATTTTCCGTTTATGACAGCTAAATAAGATGTATAACATTCTTGGGAACTTTCCATTGCTTTTACACAACTAATGCCATTAGAACCGAAATCTTTTAAATCGATTGTTAAATCTTCTCGTTCAAATGAGGCACTGACCAAATTGTATATTCGAGAAATATCCCAAATATTAAGATCAACTTTTTTTGAGTTTATTTCATCAAATTGAATATCTTTAACTTTTTTTGATAAAATCGAATCTGTTAATATTATAATTTTTATTTTATTAATAAGTTTATCTTTTTCTAATATGTCTGTTGCAAGTTGATATCCTTGACTACTTTCTTCACAATTATCAATAATATAATTAGAGTATACAAAATCTAAATAATTTAAGACTTTGTTACGCGCAGTATCGATCATACTATTTGTGTACGTTTTTAGCTCTAAGGATCCCGAAAAATCAGCTATGAATAATGATAATGATCTGTCTAGTTTATCAAAATTATAACCGTCAATTCGTGATTTTTTTCTATTTTTACCAATTATTTCAATATCTAACTCTTGAAACTCTAGAATTTCTTCAGCAGTTATTAACTGATCGGTATAAAAATTTAAAAATTCAGATACTGGGTTACTTTGTTCGATTATTGCATTATTGTTAATTTCTTTTAGCATATCATTTCTAAATTCTTCTAATGTTATGTTCATTTTAACTATCCTCTATTTTGAAATACGAAACATTTCAATATTATTTATGTCTATTTTATATGTACATTCTAAGATACCATGTGGTACAGATTTCCTTGTTAATTTTGGAAAATCACTATTTACGGTGTAATGCATTGTTTCTTTTAAGGAATATGAGTATTCTTTGTAAAAATTGTCGTATTTATATCCAACTTCTTCTAATTTGTTTAGAAATATATCAACAATATTTGGATTATTGATCTTCATTAATATTTTATTTACTAAATTATTTAGATTAATTGCATTGCTATTAGTTGTAGTTGTTTTTTCTAATTCATGAATTACTAAAAATCCTGTAAGAGGTGAATCTAATTGTTCTAAAGACGAAATACAAATTCCTTTTTTTAAATTAGTTGTTGTTTTAATTTCATACCAAGTGTGGTCAATTTCAAAATCCTTTTTATTATAATTAGCTCCACCCCATGAAAGTATACTTTTTTCAACAGAGTAATTTTTGAACATATAATTTGTCAAAAATAATAGTTCTCCAATTAAACCGAGTATATTTGGTTCACTTAAATATAATTTTGAATTTGATAAAAATAATTGTCGATAAGCAATCCATCTTTTATAAGCTTTTTCAATTACATCATTCTTTTCCTTATATAAGTAGCGGTAAATATTTTCTGTAAAAGATATAAATACATCAAATAATTCTATTTTTTGTAAAGAAAACACAAGTTGTTTTTTATTGTTTCCTAAATCTTGTAATTCTAAAGAAACAGCTTCACTTGTATTAACTTTTCTACGGAGTGAATTACCTTTTATCACTAAACAATAATTATTATTCATGTCTTTGCCAACACTAATGTTTGCAGTATCATTTTCATTAATTTTTAAAAATTTTCCTTTACCACATAGATCCATTTTATTTTTTATCAAATTTTGTGTTTTAGTCATCATCATTTTCTATACCTTCAAAATCAAACTGTAGCTGTTTTAATCCTTGTTCAATTTTATTAATAGCATATTTAATATATTTTTCTTTTTTTCCTAAATTAGGAATACCTACACTAATAGAAACTAATGGAGTTATTTTTGAAATTTCAATTACATGTTTTGCTAAATCTAGTCGTTCTTCATTGTTAATATTTTTTTCAGTTATTCTTGGTTCAATAAAGTAAATACATAGTAAAGGACGGCGGTTTTCTGTGTCAAAACAGGCTATTTGTGATTTTGCATCAATTTTCTTTTCTAATCCAAATAGCCCATCACTTGGGCCACCAACTCTTCGTCTTTTTCCGGAAATTCTAATTAATTCAGTATTAGGTTTTATATCAATTTCTCGGTTACACATTTTTGAAATATAGTTACCTTTATTTGAATTGACTATATTTCCTGTGGTTAGATCAATATTTTCTCCGTTTCCTTGTATAAGTGCGACATCCCACAATGATAATTTATCTTTATTTTCTTTAATAAATGTAACAAGAGCATGGTTTTGATACTCTAAATTTGCTTGTGGTAAATATAATTTTTCAATGTATTTGGTAATGTTTTCAAATGAAACATTTAAAAAACCTATAGCCGATGATATGGCTTTATTACATGTTAATGATTTTTGTAACATTAATTGTTTTATAAAAGAAATAGTTGTATTAAAATTGCAAGCTATAGTTTCTTTATTTGAAGCTAAAAATGGAGTTTCTATTATTTTTGAACTTAAAGTGCACTCCATAAGTTCTTCTTTAGCTGTCCTCATTTTGTTTCTAGCTGTAATTAATAAGTTGTTATCTGTTCTAACTTTTATACCAAAATCCATAGGGGTTAGACCTGAGTTTTTATATAGAATTATACTTTCTCGTAACTCTTCTGTTGCACGATTTATAGCATAGTAGCATTCTTGCATTTCATCTGTCATCCAAATTCTGCATAAATCTAAATAACCTTCTCTATATCCAAACCAACGCCCCATTTGCATGAGAGTATCGTATGCAATAGAATTTCTAAAAAAGTAACTAACCATTAATCCTTCTAGAGTTAGCCCTCTAGATAATCCTATACCGCCTATTGCTATTACCCTTAACCCATCTTTATGCATATCATAATCGAACGAATCTTTAGATTTTTGATTTACAACTCTAATTACGATTTCAGCTGTAGACTCATATAAATGTTCACGAATATTGTCCCAAGTAACAATATCGTGAGTATTATTTTCAGCATACTGTTTATCTTCACAAATTTTTTTAAATTCAGAATTATAAATATTATATAAATTCATCATATAAGGGTCGTTTTGCCATAATCCGTTTTCTAATTTAGAATTTAAAATGATTGATCTAGATAAAGAATTAATGTATTTATTTACAGTATGTCTAATTTTTTCATGTACGTTTACAAATCTGCTAATATTAATCATCATAGTTCTATGAGATTTTGTATCTCCCCATAAATCACGTATAGTGTTTCCTAAATAGAATTCTAAAATTGCTTCTTTTAATGTGCTTGGAACTTCATCAAAATTTGCATCTTTTTTATGAGAGATAGGCAGAATGTTATGAATACTATATTCATCATTGATACTTTCATCAAATGATTCAATTGTTTTAAGTAATTGGCTAGGTTCATCATTAAAAATATTGCGCGCACCTGTATAGTTTGTTGGAGAATCAAGACAATAAATATAGTCTTTAGGAAATAAATTTGAATTTCCCATTTCGTCTTCACTGTCTGGATCAATAAATATATTTGCGTATGGCGTGGCTGTAAAACCTATGTAGCTATTTTTTGAAAACAAAGACAATAATTCAACAATTCTTTCATTTGTTTTTGTAGGATCATTTTCTGGCTTATTAGTATTAATAGAAGCATAATCAGCTTCATCATCAATTAATAAAAGTGAAGAATCAATTTTTCCATTTTCATTTGTTTGATTTAAACTTTTGATCCAAGAGTTTAAATTTTTTAAAACAGTAACATTCTTTTTTATTACAAAGATAATGGGTTCTTGAGTTTGATTTAATTTTAAACCTAATGTATTTGCTATATCTTTTTTAAAATCTCTTGATTTTGAAGTGACATTGACTGCTGAAAAAGCGTCATCTGAATATTTAGCGCAACCAATTCTTTCGAATTCTCCGAACAATTTTTTATCAGAATCTGTTCCAAGTAATCCTTCATCTATACGAGATTGTGTTTGGGTACGTAATTTTTCTTCAGTTCCTGCTAAAACAACAATTAGTTTATATCCAACATCACATGCCTTGCTCATCAATCCTATAAAATTGGCAGTTTTACCGGATTGAACATCACCTATAATTAATCCTCTTCTTTGAAATTCTGAAAGATCTTGTGGATTACCTAATAGATCAGTTATTTCATCAGTAACATCATCAATATTTTCAATTATTCTTTTTGAAAAATGTTTGTTATATTCAAGATATTTTGAATAGCGATGCCAATACTTAAAATCAAATTTTTCTTTATCTTTTTTAAACCACGATTTAAAATCATTAGATGTTAATACACTGTCTGTTTTTAAAACGTAATGAGATAATCTTGTTTTTATTATCTTTTTTATTTTAGTTTTTTCAATTTCGTTCGCTTTTTCCTTATAAAGTATATCTAATAGTTTATTCATTTGTTTATCTACAAAATCATCTATTTTATTTTCATCAATATCATTCATATCTGATAAATAAGTAACTGCAAAGTCGACTGCACGTTCAATATTAATAGCCATAATATTACTCCTTTAATTTTTTTATTTCTTGAATTAAGTATTTGTCATTTACAAATTCATCATGTACTAATAATGCATTTATAAAAGCATTTTTTGACATGCCTAATGTTTTAAAATTATTTAATTCTTTTTTTATGTTTTCTAAAATTTTTTCACGGTTTTCAACAGAATTTTTAGAGGTTTTTTGTCCTTTTGCTATCTCAGTGTAAATATAATCAAGTGGAATATTCTTTTCGATATTCTGAATAATATTTACGAATACTTTCTTTTGTTCTTCATCAAGTGTATTAAAAAAATAATTAATACGAGGTTCATCCATATTAATTTCTAATTTCAGTCCTTCATTTTTTCTTTTTTGGATTATATTCCATGTGTGAGAAAAATTATTATCAAGTACTTTTCTTCCCCTGTATTCATGCACTTTCTCACTAACATCGCAAGTTTCAATAACAACGTTATATAATTTTGTTTTTATTTTCTCAGGAATTGTTGCTTTGCTTTTTTTTATGTCGATATCCCATATGTAGTCTAAATCATTAGGAATGTCTACACGAACTCTTGCTAATTTTGTTAATTCATTTTTATATCCTAATCTAAACCATGTTCCCCAAATTATTAATCGTTTATTTCTATAGATATAAAAACCTTGTTCTGTTCTTAGAGAGTCTTTACCGCCTAATTTAACTATGTCGTCATGAGATAGTTTATTAATATGGGGTAAAATAAACGGTTTTACTATAATTTGTTTATTATCAATATTTATGTATTGTTCTCTTTTTGGCTGTGTATTACTGTTTGTTTGTAAAAATGGATCACGAGGTTTAATTTGTAAATTATTAATTGTAATTTTTAGATTGGGACCAATTAGTCTATGATAAATCAATGATAAATGATCTATTGAATTTACCAATAATTTTTTAATCGTTTCATTAATATCATTAGTTGTTATTTTAATTCTGTCAAAATTTTCCCATACAACCATAGTTCCACTGTTTTTATTTTTTAAAAGATTTATATGAGGAAAATCATCGATTTCTTTTTGTGTAAATTCTTTGATATACCATTTGCCACATTCAATAATGTAATCAACATCCCAACAAAGGGCATTTATTGTATTATTTTTTTTACTTAAAACTGTTAATTTTCTACATTGTGATAACGATGCTGATTTTAATCCTAGTCCAAATCTTCCCATATCATTTTTATTACGTTCAATATTTGGATTTATACTACCATATTGCATAGCCTTGAATAATTCATTATTACTCATACCAGATCCATTATCAATAATTGCTATAAATGGATTTTCTTTTTCTATAATTGAAAATATATCAATTTGAGTTGCATTAGCAGCAATGCTATTATCAATAATATCTGCAATAGCTGTAGAAAAGGAATATCCTAAAGAGCGCATAGATTCTACTAAATTTGGTGCATAGGGTGTATTTTCTTTAATTTGCAATGTAATCCCCCCTTTTTTTACATTTTTAATAATTATATTTAGATTATAGCAAATAATTAGCTTAATCAAATAAAATAAATAATAAATGTTTAAAATTATTACATAAAATAATGATTATGTAAGAATAGGTGTATATATATTTAATTAAAGTAAATATGTTCTGTTTAGAGAGTGATATAATTAAAATAAAATCAGTTCTAGGAGGATAAAAATTGTGATAAATAATATTAAAATTGAAAACGCAAAATTTGTTATATCTAAAGAAGAATTAGCTTATAAGGAAGTTATTGAGGATTTTAAAAAAGCGAGTAGAATACATATTTTAACTTATAATATTTCCAAATATAAAAGTGATTTATTGAAGGAATTAAAGGAATGTAGTGAAGATACAGAAATTTGCATTATTTCAAATATTCCAGGACGTTGGGAAAAATATTACGGTGATAAAAGAAAAGCAAGTAAGAACATCGCATTATATAAAAGAAAATTATCACCAGAGAAAATTTCAAAAAAAACAAAAGTTTATTTTTGTTTTTCGAATCATGCAAAAATTATAATGACTAATAATATAGCATATATAGGTTCATCAAATTTTTCGGAAGAAAGTGCAAATAATTTTGAATCTGGTTTTATAAGTAAGGACACAGAGCTTATTGACTTTTTAGAAGATGAGATATTTCCGTGGATTATTGATAACTCACGGAAATATAAAACTGACGAAGAAATTTTGTTTTTTGAACTAGCTATGAGAGAGAGCATAAATATGTTTAAAGAAATGCAAGAAGAATATTTACAAATATTTTATTATAATACAACTGATTCAACGATTATTGTTAAAGCTATGGAGAAGACGGAAAAACAATGTAATCAATATATAGATTTGTTAAAAAATGCTAATAAAGTTTTTAGTAGGCAAGAATTTTTCAAAGAAAAAATTGATAATTTAGATGATGTAATAGAAAAAGTAGAGAATATCATTGAAAATATTAAGAATTTGTTTAGAGGAGACATTGGAAAATTGGCAAGATATGACAGACAAAATATTATAAATGAATATATCAATGAGCATTATATAGATGAAAATGAAGAGAGTTTGGAATCTTGCATAGATAAAGCTATGGATGTTACAAATGATGCTATTGCAATATTAGCTAATATTGCAAAAGAGGAAGTAGATAATTTACTGGAGAAAATTAAAAATTTAGAGGAAGTGTCAAAAAAAGTTTTAGATTTATTTGAAAAACTGCCGTTAGAAAAAATAAAAATTGATAACACATGAAAACAGAATTTATATAGAGATTTATATTTCTTATTATTATAAATATTATTTTATTTTGAGTGAAAAAAGTTAATTTTTTGATATAGAATGAGGGATCATTGTAGATAGAATAGGTATTTCATACAAGAATCGAAAATATAGAAGAGATAAGTTAATAAAAGAAAAATAGAAATAAATGGCGTATATATTAGTGAAGGGATATACTATTGATTGTAGTAATGTGTGATAAAGATAAGAGGTGAATATATATGTTGATGGAAATCTATTTAAGTGAAGAAAAGGCAAAGAAGAATAATATTGATTTGAATGAATGTTATCAAAAGATAGATAAGTATTTTAAATCACGTGGTGTAGAAATTGTATCAAGAGGTATTTATAAAGGTGTTAGAAAAGATTTTGATACTTTTGCTATTGCACAAGGATCATTACCTGATACAAATTGGTTTTTAAAAGTAGTAGATCAATGGTATATAAGTTATTTTGGAGATGGACCTGAAAGTCCTGAATATAGAGAAGATGCTTTAAGATGTTATTATGAAGTAGAAAAACGTAATAATGGATTCTTTAGAAAGCAAAAAAGCGCTCAACTTTGATTTAAATGATTCTCTATTAAGAAAATACTACCCTTCAAAAAATTATAAAAAAGGATGGAGTGATATTAAAAAGTATTTTATTAATAATGGATTTAAACATAGACAATATTCAGGTTATGTTTCTAAGTATCCTATTTCAATGGCTGAAGTAGTACAAGTAATTAAAAAATCATCTTCAAATTATACATGGCTAAAATATTGTGTTAAAGAATTTGATGTAACAATTGTAAGTGATGAATATAGTATGAAAAGTTATATTCAACCAGTAGATGTTTTTGATTAATGATGTGAGGTATTTGATATATGTTGATGGAAATCTATTTAAGTGAAGAAAAGGCAAAAAAGAATAATATTGATTTGAATGAATGTTATCAAAAGATAGATAAGTATTTTAAAT